>Ga0193716_1000585_pt1 | contig 22094 bp, 13 predicted proteins | sample U2c1metaG_FD_145901 | JGI IMG/M metagenome (GOLD analysis project Ga0193716, IMG submission 145901) | Soil microbial communities from a riparian zone of the East river system, Colorado, United States - U2c1 | ecosystem: Environmental > Terrestrial > Soil > Riparian zone | place: USA: East River...
ACTCGGCGAATGGCCGGTTCCCGCGGCGGCGCACCGGCGCCGCCGCGGGGGCCGGCGGCAGCGTTCGTACGTGCCAGCACCTCGGCGCGGGCACGGGCCTCGGCCGGCGGAACCGGATCGGTGTCGGCCCAGGTCGAGGCCATCATGACGGCGTAGATCGGGACCGCGAGCGCGACGATCGCCAGCACGAAGACCGGGAACAGGAAGCTGAACACCTCGACACCGGGCGGTTCCGGCGCGGTCGGGTCCATCCGCACGCGCACCGCCGCCATGCCCATGTAGTGCATGCCGGTGACCGCGAGGCCCATCACGAGGCCGGCCGCAACCCGCTGCCACAGGTGGTCGACCGCCGCCGTGAACCAGAACGCCGCGGTCGCCGCCACCACCGCGATCACGATCGACATCACGACGAGGGCGGGGTCGTAGCCGATGGTGCCCTTGATCCGCAGTGCCCACATTCCGGTGTAGTGCATGAGGTTCACGGCGAGTCCCGTGATCAGCCCGGCGAGCAGCAGCCGTCCGACGGAGAACTTCGCACGGGCACCGAACACCACGAGCCCGAGGAACACCGCACTCACCGACAGGACCGCGGACAGCCCCGTGCGCCCGATGTCGTAGCGCACCGGCATCCCCGGGGTGTCGAACCCGAGCATGGCGATGAAGTGCATCAGCCAGATGCCGACGCCACCGATCGACACCGCGGCGAGCAGCAGCCAGCCGAGCCGCGACTGTCCGGGACCGACACGGCGGGCCTGCAGCGTGCAGGCGAGCCCGACGATGGAGCCGATGACCGACGTGAAGTAGGCGAAGAACAACATCCACGTGCCCATCGCGAAGTGATGGACGTGGTCGTCGGCAAGAACCACGACACGGTTCCCTTCTGGAACGTTCCAACGGGCGAGTGGTGGCTCAGCGCGGAGCCAATTTCCCAGGGTCGCAGCATTTCCTGGCCATGCTGACGAATTGCATGGAAGAGCACCCCATCAAGAAAGTCAAGGATCGGATCCGATCGTAGGCAGGCGAAAACATGGAGTGAGAATCGCACGAGTCGATCACGGATCGTGACGTCCCGACCTGGCATTTTCCGGGCTTTCGGTGAAAAAGTAACCTTCCGTCACCAAAATGCAAAATGCAACAGGCAAGTCGGCGAGCGTCGTTTCGCACGCCGAACAACAAATTCCGGCGGAAAGTATTCGGTCAGGAATTCGGAGTCGCGCGCCGTGCGCGGTCCGTCAACGGGCGCGCCATGAACCCATCGCCGCACAGGCTGGCTACCCTCGGCCACATGACGCTCGACGACCTTCCCCCGATGGAGTTCGCCTTCCCCGGTCCGCTCCGCGACCAGCTCGTGGCCGCGATCCTGTCCGGCGAGAAGACCTCGACGACCGGTCTGGTCGCCGACTACGAGCGGGAGGACGAGCCGCTGCCCGAGGCGGGCCAGCGGTTCGCGGTCGTTGACTCGGACAACAGGCGGGTCGCGGCCATCGAGCTGACGGAGGTGCGCGTCGTGCGGCTCGCGGACGTCGACCTCCAGCACGCGATCGACGAGGGCGAGGGCGACCGGACGGTGGCGCAGTGGCGGGCCAACCACGAGAAGTTCTGGCACAGCGCGGAAATGCGGGCCGAGCTGGGCGCCGACTTCACCGTCGACGACGACACCCTCGTGCTGGCACAACGGCTAGTCCGCCTATCCACGGGACGGTTCTAGGCGACCACCACGCCGGGCCGGTTGTTCTCGACCACGAACGACGCGTACGTCGACTCCGGCGCGTCCCGGCGGCTCACCGTGGTGACCACCCGCAGGTCCGCGCGCAGACGGTCGCGGTCGAGATGACACCGCAGGTACCCGCGCCGGTCGCCGTCGAAGAACTTGATGTGCGGGTTGTACTTGATCATCGGGCCGTAGTAGGGGCCGTAGACCTCGCCGTCGCCGTTGCTGGAGATCGACGTGCCGACCAGCTCCGAGGCCACGACCGGCGACGACGGGTCGTCAAAGTCGCGCAGGATGTCGTTCGCGAACGTCGAGTGCCAGTCGCCGGTCAGCGCCACCGGGTTGCGCACCCCGTGGCGCACCCAGGTGTCGGTGAGCCGGTTGCGAGCGGCGGGGAAGCCGTCCCACGCGTCGTGCCACAGCCGGTCCCCCTCGGTCCCGTCGTGGTCAAGCCGACCGAGCATCACGTTGTTGCCCAACAGGTTCCAGCGCGCCCGCGACGTGGCCAGCCCGTCGTAGAGCCAGCGTTCCTGCGCGGTGCCGAGCATCGTCACGGCCGGGTCGTACGCCGGCGCGCACGCGTCGGCCTCGCCCCAGCCGCACGGCGGCACCGACCGGTACTGCCGGCCGTCGAGCACGTCGAGCTGCGCGAGCGTGCCCCACCGCAGCCTGCGGTACACGCGGGGACCGTTCGGCCCCGGCGCGGACGGCGCGCGCACCGGCTGATGTTCGTACCACGCCTGGTAGGCGGCTGCCCGCAGCGCGCCGATGTCGCCTTCGTACTGCGACATCGTGTTGGCGTAGTCGTTCTGGACCTCGTGGTCGTCCCACGTGACGACCCACGGGAACCGCGCGTGCGCGGCCTGCAGGTCGGGGTCGCTCTTGTAGAGGGCGTACTGCATCCGCCAGCGCTCGAGGTCGCGCGGCGCGGCACGCAGGACGTCCGGCGTCGGCGTGTGCCGAAGGCCGCCGTCGGCCGGGACGCCGCCCTCGTACACGTAGTCGCCGAGGTGCACGACCAGGTCGAGGTCCTCCGTCGCCATGTGCCGGTAGGACGGGTAGAAACCGTTGTCCCACGCCTGACACGACGCGACGGCGAACGCGAGACCGCCGCCGCTCGCGGCCGCGGTGCGGGTACGGCCCATCGGCGAGTCCTCGCCCCGGTAGCGGAACCGGTAGAAGTACTCCCGGTCCGGGCGCAGACCATCGACCTCGACGTGCACCGAGTGGCCGAGCCGCGGCATCGCCCGCGCGGTCCCCCCGCGCACGACGCGCCGGAAACGCTCGTCGGCGGCGACCTGCCAGTCGACGGTGACGGACCGGGCCGGCATACCGCCACCCGGCTCGAACGGCTCCGGCGCGAGCCGCGTCCACAGCACGGCGCCGGTCGAGGTCGGGTCGCCGCTCGCGACGCCGAGTGTGAAGGGAAACCCGGGGCGCGGCGGCCGAGGAGTCGCCCGCGCGGACCCGGCCGGCACCGTGGCCAGCGCGGCCGCCGCGGCGACACCAGTGACCCCGGCGAGGAACCGGCGCCGGTCGACCCGCGCTGTCTCGTTCTGCACGAAGCAGGTCTACCCCGGACAGGTGGCCGGCCGGTAGCGGCCAGATGAGCGACAGGCCAAGGCTCCGCTGGCCGGCAGCACGCCGCCGCCGACCGGGACCATCGCGCCCGTCACGTACGAGGCCGTGCTGTGGACAGCACGGCTCCGCGTGCGGTCGAGCAACAGCGCGGACGTGCCGGGATCAGAGCGTAGGCGGCACGTCAGGTTCAGTCCTGTGCCGTGTGGGTGTTGCTGGCTCGAATTTATTCGCGTTGGTGGAACAGGTTGCGTTGCGGAGTCCGTGTTGGGTCGATCCAGTGGGGTGGGATGAACTCCGGGAGCCCGCTGATGTTCATTCGGACTTCCCATGCCGAGTGGTGGATCATGCGGTGATGGCGCCTACATAGCAGTACGAGGTTGGTGAGGTCGGTGGTGCCGCCGTCTAGCCAGGGGGTGATGTGGTGGACGTCTGACCAGCGGGCCGGGCGTTCACACTGGGGGAACGCGCAACCATGATCCCGGATGTTCAGCGCCACCCGTTGCTTTGGGGTGACGAGGCGGCGGGTGCGGCCCACGTCCATCGGTACTGATTCGCTGCCCAGCACTACTGGCACGATCCCGCTGTCGCATGCGATGCGTCGTGCCGCGCCGGCCGGGAGCGGCGCGCCGCCTTCCAGGGTGGCGGTGCCGATGCCGGCCAGCAGGTGGGTGTAATCCATGGTGACGTTCAGGTGTGGCTTCTCCCCACCCCGGGCGGGTAGCTCTGGCACGTCGATGGCGTGGTGGATGACGTCGCAGAACGCGTCGCCGAGTCGGTGGGTGGGTGTCGGTCGTCGGCTGGGCCGTCTGGTTTGGCGAGTGCGCCGAGCATCGCGTCGAGTTCTTCGGCTGTTTCGGGTTCGATGGTGCCGGTGAAGTGCATCCAGCCGGCGTGGTCGCGTCGGGAGCGGAACACGTTCTTCGGTTTCGCCAACGCGTCGTCGGTGGGTTGGTCTCCGTCTGGGTCGATGTGGGCCAACAACACGTCACCGTGAGCACGGACCACCGACGGGTGTGCCATTCGCGCGGTCTCGACGAGGTGTTTCTCCACGATCTCCGGTGTGTTTCCCGGCGCCCACGCCGGGATCTTCTTCACCACCTCGGCGATCGCGTCCACATGGTCGGGATCCAGCACGCCATCACGTAGTGCGTCGCGCACCAGCGGCAACGACGCCGGGGTGACGTGCCCGGTGGGTGTCGCCACCTCCGCGAGCAGACCGGCCTGGGTGATCAGCCGGGACGCCCGACGGGGCGTGATCCGCACCAGATCCGAGACCAGCGCACTCAGGTTCGTATAGCCCGCCTTGCGGGCGACATCGGCCTGTGCCAACTCGGAGATCACCGCCAACGCGGAACTGTGCAGGGCCCGCATCTGGGTCACGATCTCGACCAGATTCTGGGCAAGCTCCGGCAACCCGGGCGGGGTTTCCACGAAGCTCGACATACCTCGAATTCTACCCGCTAACTCCGACCATTTCGAACACACGATCGAGGGAACGTTTGATGACTGACAGCAACGATGGTTAGCCTCGAGATTTCATGAAGTAGGGGCGACGCCTGCTCGTTGAAGCACGGAAGTGCCTGTCCTGCACATGGGCAGGCCGGCCAGCGGTAGCCCGCCACGAACACGCTGGCAGCGTTGACATCCGTCCGCGCGGCGCGCGGTCACAGCACTAGACGACCTGGCCGTCCTCGTCGTCGTCGTGCTCCTCGAGTGTCCACTTGAGCTGGAACTCGACCTCTTCCTCGCCGTCGCCGCGCTCGTGCTCGACGGAGCACTGGGCACGCGCGGGGACCCGGAACCGCTCCCCCGCGATCTGGATCCGGAACGAGGTCCCGGCCTCCAGCGCGTCCGCGAGCCGCCGCAGCTTCGCGACGACATCGGTGGTGGAGTAGATGCGCTCGACGTCCCTCGTCGTGTCGGTCAACGTGACCCTCCGCTCTCGGGGCCCCTGCTGCGATGCCGGGTGCCGGTGCCGACATTCAACAGGCGCACGGCCCGTCGAGCCGAGCCGGGTGTCACTCGCAGGCGACGCCGTTGCCGTCACGGTCGAGGTCGTAGATGTCGCTGCCGATCACGTTGACCGGGCCACTCGCGTAGGCCGGGCCGTTGCCGCTGCCACCCGCGCAGTCGACGTCGCTCGCGATCGGGACGCAACCGGTGTAGTTGGGGTCGCAGCCGGACGGCGCTGCCGGCGGCGGGGGCGGCGGTGCCGGCGCCTCCTGCGTCGGAGTGACCGGTTGGGGCACAACGGGTTTCGGCGCGGGCGCCACGGTCGTCGTCGTGGTGGTCGGCGGTGGTGTCGTGGTCGTCGTGGTGGTGGTGACCGGCGGTTTGGTCGTGGTCGTCGTGGTGGCCACGCCTCGATCGGCCGCCGAACTCGGCGCCGGGTCGTCCTTGTTCATGCTGCCGATGGCACCGAAGAACGCCACCAACACAACGGCGGCCGCGATCCACGCCGGCTTGTGCGAGGAGAAGACACCGGGCCGTTTCGGTGCGGGCGCGGGCACCGGTGTCAGCACCGACGTTGCCGCCGAGGTGCCGCCGAACTGGTCCGGCGCGGCGACGGGCAGCGGGACGGCGCCCTCGGTGGCGCGTGGCACGCGGAGCGTCAGCTCCAGCCCGCGCGGCCCGTGCTGGAGTACGGCCTCGCACCCCGGCCGGTCCCCACGAGCCGCCACCTGTCCGATGACCGGGCCGTACCGCTGCGACATCAAATAGGTCAGCTCGCCGACCCGATATCCGTCGAGCCGCACCTCGATGGCGTGCTCCCCGCGGTGTTTACCGGTCGAGATCCGGCACCAGGTCAACGCGACCGCGAGCCGCCGCTCCTGTCCCACCGCGATCGGATACCTGGCCAGAATCCTTTGGTGCTCCTCTTCCCGCGTGACGGTGATCGTCACCTCGGGACGCAGCATCGCCAAACCGGCGGACGAGTTCTCGACCATCATGTGCTCCAGACGCAGTACGGCATACGCCTCTGCATCGGCAATTAACGTACCGCGTTACCACCGGACAAGAATTCGCCGAAATACCGACAAACAATCTCGACACAATTCTCCGTAACGGTTGCTTTCCGTGTTCTCTCGGTGACCGAAACCGTCTGACACCATGACGCGGTGAGCAACCGTCGAGTCGCGGTGGTCCAGGCCGCGCCAAGCATGTTCGACCACGCTGCGCCGCTGCGCCGCTTCGACGCGCTGCTCGCGGAGGCCGCCGAGGGCGGCGCGGAACTGGTGGTGTTCCCCGAGGCGTTCGTCGGCGGGTACCCGAAGGGCGCGACGGCACGCTGCTCTGCCACCATCGCAAGCTCGTGCCGACCGGGTCAGAACGGCTGATCTGGGGACAGGGCGACGGCTCGGACGTGGCCGTGGTGGACACCGACCTCGGTCGCGTCGGAATGGCCGTCTGCTGGGAGAACTACATGCCGCTGTACCGCACCGCGCTGTACGAAGGGCGGGGTGCAGCTCTACTGCGCGCCGACGGTCGACACCCGGCAGGCGGTGTCGTTCGCCGACGTGGACCTCGACGTGCTCGACGGCGCCTACCTCGACCTCGACGTCGTGGGCCACTACGCACGGCCCGACCTCTTCCGCCTCACCACCCCCGGGTTGCCTCCACGCGCACACCACGCGTAGTGTCCGTTTTATCACGAATTGTGGCCGTTTCAGCCGCGATGACCCCTCAGAGAGGACACCGCATGGGTTTGTTCGACGTCGTCAAGGAGAAGGCCGCAGAACTGCTCGGTGGCGCCGGTGAGAAGGTCAGCGAGCTGACCGGCGTGGAACTGCCCGGCACCGAACAGGTCGCGGAGCACACGGAGAACCTGACCGGCACGGTGGATGAGGCCACCGGCACCGCCACCGACGCGGCCGGCAACCTCACCGAGACGGCGACGGGCGCGGTCGAGGGCGTCACGGACACCGCGACCGGTGCCGTCGAAGGATTCACCGACCCGCGCGGCCGCGAGTAGTCACTGTCGGCACGGTTAGCCGGCGGGTGTGGCGCCCGCCGGCACTCGTGCGGCGGCGATGACCGGAGCTTGTGTCATGAACGCCGCGAAGTCGTCGGCGGCGATGTTGCTGCCCGAGAGCACCGCGACGCACGTGCCGGTCGGCAGCCGCCCCGCGAGGTGGGCGGCCGTCGCGACAGCGCCGCTCGGTTCGGCCCGCTCTCCCAGCTCCGTCCACAGTAGACCGGCGGCCGCGGCGATCTCCGCCTCCGTCACGGTGACGATGTCGTCCACGTACGCGCGAACGTGTTCCCAGGCAAGGGAACCCAGTGACGGCACGCGCAACCCGTCGGCGACGGTGCGGTAGGTCGCCGAGGTCGGCCACGTCACGAGCCGCCCGAGGCGCATGCTCTCGGCCGCGTCCGCGGCCAGCTCCGGTTCCACGCCGATCACGGCCGTCCGGGGGCTGATCGTCTTCACCGCCACCGCGACACCCGCGAGCAGGCCACCGTTGCCGACCGGCACGACGACCGTGTCGACACCGGGCAGGTCGGCGAGGATCTCCAGCCCGACCGTGCCGTGGCCGGCGAGCACGTCCGGGTCGTCGGCCCGCACGAGACACGCGCCCTCGGCGAGCCGGGCGGCCACGGCTGCCCGGTCGGCGGGCGCGGCCAACACGACCCGCGCGCCGAGCGCCCGCACGGCGGCCACCTTCAGCTCCGGCGCGGACGTCGGCATCACGATCGTGGCGGCGAGGCCGAACAGCCGGGCCGCGTGCGCGACCGCCCGGCCGTGGTTGCCGGACGACTGCGCCACCACGGCCGGCACGCCACGCAGACGCCCGAGCGCGTGCACCGCGCCACGCACCTTGAACGACCCGGTCGGCTGCCGGCCTTCCGGTTTCACCCACAGGCCCGGTAGAGCGAGTAAGGGCGTGTGCGAAACGTACGGCGCGATCCGCGCCGCCGCGGCCACCACATCCGTGTGAGTGACCAGCCAGGTCATCTCAACCGTCCGTCTGCGCGGGCCTGCACCAGGTCGAGGTCGTCGTCGAGCTCGGCGTCCGGGGTCGCGTCCGGCAGGCCGTCCTCCAGCCTGCGCAGCGGCCGGAAGCACAGCCCCAGCACACCCCACGCGACGATGCACACGCCGTTGAACAGCAACAACAACGCCATCGCGCGCCCGGGGCCGGTGCCGACGAGGTCGCCGAGCAGCGGACTGCCGGCGAGCAGCGGCTCGAACACCCGCTCCGCAAGCGGACCCGTCGCGAGGAAGCCGATCGGCTGCGTCGCCAGCGCCATCATGAGGTTCGTGGCCAGCACGCGGCCCTGCAGCTCCTGTCCGACCTTCACCTGGATGATCGACAGCCAGTGCGCGTTGACGATCGCCATGGACCCCATGCGTAGGGCCAACCCCAGCGCCACGACGACGACCGACGCGTGCCAGCCCATCAGGACCGTGCCGAGCCCGACGCCGATCGTGAAGCCGATCATGCCGACGGCGCGACGCTTGGCACCGCCCCACGGCAGCATGAGGATGCCGCCGATCGCCGCGCCCAACCCGCCGATCGTGGTCACGAGACCGAGCGCCGGCACCCCGGCGAAGGACAGCACCAACGGCGGCAGCGCCACGAACACGACCGACGCGAACAGGTTCAGCACGGCGGCGAACCCGATCATCAGCAACAACGGCCTGCGGCGTGCGATGAACCGCCAGCCGCCGGTGATCGCGCGGGCGAACGACTCCTCCTGCTTGCGGAACAACCGGTTCGGGAACCGCACCACGACCAGCGTCACGATGCCGATGGCGAACGTGCACACGTCGATCGCCACCACACCGGGCAGCCCGACCAGCGCGATCAGCGCGCCGCCCGCCAGCGGTCCGAGCACGGTGCCCATGCCGAGGCCGAGCTGGCTCAACGCGTTGGCCTGCGGCAGGTACGGCTTGGGCACGAGCTGCGCGATGGCCGCGAGATAGGCGGGCGCGTGGAACGCGGTCGCGACGGACGTGATCGTGACGATCACACACACGCCCAACAGGTTCAGCGCGCCGAACGTCAGCAGCACGGCGAGCGCGGCCATCGCGACCCCGCTGACGAGGTCGGCCGCGAGCATGATCCGCCGCCGGTCGACACGGTCGGCCATCGCCCCACCGATCGGTGTCACCAGCACCGCGGGCAGGGTCGCGAGCATGGTCACCAGCGCGAGGTCCAGCACGCGCCCGCTCTGTTGGTATGCCCAGATACCGAGGGCGAACAAGGTCAGCGCGTTGCCGAGCATCGAGGCGAACTGCCCGGCGGCGACCGTGTAGAACGCACGCAGATCCTTGGGCCCCACCGGTTCCTCGACGACCGGCGCGGGCAGCCGGCCCGTCGCCCACCGCCTGGTCCGCTCGGCCACCAGCTCGGCGAGCGCGTCCGCCTGATGCCGCAGGAAGTAGTGCCCGGCACGGGGAATCGTCGCCAGCTCGACCCGCTCGGCGAACGCGCCCCACTCGGTGTGCCGCTCCTGGTACAGCTCGGTCGCGCGGTCGCGTTCCCCGACCACGCACAGGATCGGCGCGGCCAGCCGGTCGCGTGGCGCGGCCAGCCGGTCGCGTGGCGCGGCCAGCTCGTTGCTGAACCAGGCGCGCGACTCCATCGAGTCGTGCCGCATGCCGCGCAGCGCGGTCTCGGTGGCCGCCTCGTCCATGTCCGCCAGCAGACCGCCGGTGGCACGCAGGATGTCGCGGTAGAGCCGGTTGGACGCCCAGCGCTCCAGCGGCAGCACCCGGTTCGCCCAGCCGGCGAGCTTGCCCGGCAGCCGGGCGGTCGGGAAGCTGCCGGCGACGACGACGCCGAGCACGGACCGGCCGTCGGCCTCGAGCCGCCGCGCCAGCGCGACCGCGGCGGCCGAGCCGACGCAGTGCCCGTAGACCACGACCGGTCCGGTGACCGTCTCGGCCAGCTCGACGGCCAACCGGTCGACCAGCTCGGGCAGCGGTAGCAACGGCTCGTTCGGCCGGGCCGGGTCGTGGCCGGGCAGTTCGACCGACAGCAGCGCGAACTCGTCGGGCAGCGCCTGCGCGAGCGGCTGGTACACGGCGGCGGAACCACCGCCGTAGGGCAGGCAGACGATCGTGGCCGTCGGCGTGCGCGACCCGCTGAGGCGGTGGGTCAGCCGGCCGGAGTCGTCCGTCGCGTCGAGGTGAGCCGCCAGCTCACGCACGGTCGGCCGGGTGAACAGGTCGATGACGCGCAGTGCCGGGTCGGCGGCCCGCACGGCGCGGACCGCGGCGAACGAGTCGCCGCCGAGCGCGAAGAAGTCGTCGTCGATGCCGACCTCGGCGACGTCCAGCACCGCGGCCCACGCGTCGGCCAGCCGCCGCTCGGTCGGCGTCCTCGGCGCGACCTTCTCCTGCTCCGCGACGGACTCCGGTGCGGGCAACGCGGCCCGGTCGAGCTTTCCGTTGGGGTTGAGCGGAAGCCGGTCGAGCACGGTCAGCGTCGCGGGCACCAGGTAGTCCGGGAGCCGGTCCCGCAGGCGGGCGCGGGTGGCACCGAGGTCGAGCGTCGTGCCGGTGACCGGGACCAGCCACGCGGCGAGTCTGCGGCGGTGTCCCTCCCCCACCGGCAGCACGACGGCCTCCGCGACACCGGGCAGCGCGCGCAGCGCCACCGCGACCTCGCCCGGCTCGACGCGGTAACCCCGCACCTTCACCTGGTCGTCGACGCGGCCACGGAACTCGACCCAGCCGTCGGGCCGGATCCGCAGCACGTCACCCGCGCGGTAGACCCGCTGTCCGGAGAACCGCACGAACTTGCGCGCGGTCAGCTCCTGGTCGCCGACGTAGCCCCGAGCCACGCCGGGACCGCCGACCAGCAGCTCGCCGGGCAGGCCGGGCGGCTGCGGGCGGTCGGCCCGGTCGACGAGCCAACCGACGACGTTCGGCAGCGGACGGCCGAGCGGGACGATGCCGGTCCGCAGGTCCGCCGGCACCTCGTCGACGTCGCAGACCATGCAGATCATCGTGCTCTCGGTGTGCCCGTAGTGGCTCTGGATCCGCAGCGCGGGCGCGGCGGCGACGGCACGCTCGACGAGCGGCCACGGACACGCCTCGCCGGCGAGGATCAGCAGCCGCCTCGGCAGCACGGCGGCCAGATCGCCATGTGCGGCAAGGAGTTCGAGATGGCTGGGCACCAGCTTGAGCACGTCGACGCGGTGTTCAGCGAGGTAGCCCGCCAACGCGGCGGGGTCGGTCGAGGTCTCGCGTGCGATCAGGTGCACGGTCCCGCCGGTGGTCAGCGCGCCGTACACACAGGTGTGACCGAAGTCGGCGGCGATCGTCGAGACGACCGCGAACGACGCGCCCGCGACGTCGCCGAGCCGCTCCAGGATGCCGCGCAGGTAGTGCGTCGCGCCGCCGTGCTCGACCGCGACGCCCTTCGGCTGACCGGTCGAACCGGACGTGAAGATCACGTGCAGCAGGTGTGCCGGCCGGACGTCGACGTCGGGCCGGTGGTCCGGCCGCTCGGCCAGGGTCGCCGGGTCGTCGAGCACCAGCACGTGCCGGTCGCCCGCCGAGCCGGCGAACTCGCGCACGGTCACCACGACCCTGGCGGCCGCCTTGTCGAGGATCGCGGCGATCCGACCAGGTGGGTAGGAGGCGTCCAACGGCAGGTAGCCGGCGCCCGCCTTCAACACGCCGAGCAGCGCGGCGGCCAGCGCCGTGCTGGGCTCGAGCAGGATCGCGACCGGTTCGTCCGCGCCGACCCCGGCCGCCAGCAGCGCGTGCGCGAGCCGGTTGGCCCGCCGCTCCAGCTCGCCGTACGTGAGCGTGCCGTCCGGCGCGACCACGGCGACGGCGTCCGGGGTCCAGTCCGCCCACCGCTCCACGAGCGGGTGCAGTGTCGCGGGCTCCGGGTCGCGGACCGGACCGGCGAGCACCGGCCCCGGCAACGACTCCAGCGGCACCGCGCCGACCGGCCGGTCGAGGTCCGCGAGCATTCCGGTCAGCAGAGCCACGAACCAGCCGGACATCCGCTCGGCGGTGGCCGGGTCGAACAGGTCGCGGCGGTAGGTCAGCGCGCCGGCGAAGCCGGGACCGGACGGCGCGAGCGTGAGCCCGAGGTCGGCCTTGCTGGCCGGCATCGGCCGCTCGATCGGCGCGACCGTGAGGCCGGGGAACGTGGTGTCGTCCTGCTCCGGGCCGAGGACGTTGAGCAACGCCTGGACGACCGGGGCCGCGGTCAGGCTCCGGTCCGGCCCCAGCCGGTCGACGACCTGCTCGAACGGCACCTCGGCGTGCGCGAACGCGTCCAGCGCGACCTCGCGGACCCTGGCGAGCAGCTCGGCGCCGGTCGGGTCGGCGTCGAGGTTGGTGCGCATGACGACCGTGTTCACGAAGCAGCCGACCATGTCGTCGGCGCCGGGGTGGTGCCGGCCGGACTCGGCGACGCCGACGGGCACGTCCGTGGTGCCGCACATTCGGGACAGCAACGCCTGCCACGCGGCGAGGAACACCATGAACGGCGTGGCGCCGGTGTCGGTGGCGACCGCGCGCACCCGAGCGGCCAACGCGGGCGGGATCGACACGGGTGTCTCGCCGCCGACCGGGTCCGCGATGGCGGGCCGAGGCCGGTCGGTGGGCAGGTCGAGCATCGGCGCGAGCCCGGACAGGGTGCGCTCCCACCAGTCGAGCGCGGCCGGCTCGGTCACCCGGCTCGCTGCCCACACGGCGAAGTCCGTGTGTTGGGTGGCGGGCGCGAGTGGCTCACCGAGGCCGAGCCGGGCCGTGTAGAGCGCGGCCAGCTCGGTGCGGATCAGATCGACGGACCAGGCGTCGACGGCGAGGTGGTGGCAGGTCAGCGCCAGCACCGAGTCGTCGGCCATGCGGAACAGCGCGGCGCGCATCGGCGGTTCGGTGGCCAGCGCGAAGGGCCGTTCGGTCTCGGCGTCCAGCGCGGCGTCCAGCTCGCCCGGCGCGATCTCCCGCGCGAACCTCGGGACGGCGTCGGCGGGACCGACCACGCTCACCGGCTCGCCGGCTCGATCGACGACCACGCTGCGAAGCACCTCGTGCCGCGCCGCGAGGTCGTGCACGGCCCCGAGGAGCGCGTCGCCGTCGAGCGGGCCACGCATCCGCAGGACCAGCCGCACGTGGTACGCCGGGGAGTCGGGCTCGAGCTGGGCGAGGAACCACAGCCGCGCCTGTGCGGTCGAGAGCGGCACCGGCGCGACCGGGTCCGGCCGACGCGGAATGGTGTCGACGGGCACGGCGAGCGCTGCGGCGAGGCGCTGCTCCAGCAAGGCACGCAACGGGTCGGGTGCGATGTCGGTCATGACACCCCCTCGCCCATCTCGGCCGACAGCAGTTCGAGCATGGCTCGTTCCAGCTCGCCGGCGAACGCCGCGAGCACCGGTTGCTCGAACAGGGCCCGGACCGGCACCGGCCAGCCGAGCGCGGTCCGCAGCCTGCCGATCACCTGGGTCGCGGCGCGGGAATGGCCGCCCAGCGCGAAGAAGTCGTCCTCCTGGCCGATGCCGGTCACGCCGAGCACGTCCGCCCACGTCTTCGCGACGAGCTGCTGCATCATCGAGTCGGGTGGCGTCACCGTGCGGGCCGCGGCACCGGGGTCGGGCAGCGCGTTGCGATCGACCTTGCCGCTCGCCGTCGTGGGCAACGCGTCGAGCACGACCCACCGGCGCGGCACGAGGTAGCCCGGCAGCCGGTCCCGCAGATAGTCCTCGACCGACGGGGGCCCCGGCGACGGTGCTGACGTCCGAGGCACGACGTAGCCGACGAGGTGCCGGTCGCCGCCGTCGCCCGCGACCGTCACGACCGCGTCGGCGAGGTCGGGGTGGCCGCGCAGCACGGCTGCCACCTCACCAAGCTCGATCCGGTGGCCGCGGATCTTGACCTGGTGGTCGGTGCGCCCGAGGTACTCCAGACCGTGGTCCCGCAGGCGGACCAGGTCACCGGTCCGGTAGCAGCGGGCGCCGTCCGGGCCGGCGACGAACCGTTCCGCTGTCAGCTCAGGGCGGTTCAGGTAACCGACAGCCACGCCCGCGCCGGAGATCCACAGTTCGCCGACGGCGCCGGGCAGCGCGCGGCGGCCACGACCGTCGACCACGTGCACCCGTGTGCCCGCGATGGGGCCGCCGATCGACACCGGGTCGGCGACCGGCTCGGTCACCAGGGTGATGGTCGAGTAGATCGTCGTCTCCGTTGGGCCGTAGGCGTTCCACAGCTCACCGACACGAGCCGCCAGGTACCCGGCGAGCGCCGGGTCGAGCGGTTCGCCGATGCTGATCATCTTCAGGCCGGGGGTGCCCGCCCAGTCCGCGGCCATCAGCAGCCGGAACGTCGTGGGGGTCGCGGTGGTGACGGTGACGCCCGCGCGGTCGAGCCACGCGACGAGCGCGTGACCGTCCATTGTGGTCTCCCGGTCCGCGATGGCGAACCGGGCGCCGGCGGCCAAGGTCACCCACAGCTCGTAGCCGAACACGTCGAAGGTGTACGGGACGACGCCGAGCGTCACGTCGTCCGGCGACATGCCGGGCTCGGCGTGCATGGCGGCGACGAAGGCGGCGAGGTTCCCGTGCGTGACCGGGACACCCTTGGGGGCGCCGGTCGAGCCGGACGTGTAGAGGACGTAGGCGAGGCCGTCCGGTTCCGGCGGCGGTCCGGTGTGGACGGTGGCGGGGAGTCCGTCGAGCAGGTCGCCGGTGAGGACCACGTCGACGCCGGCGTCCGAGGTGAGGCGGGCGAGCCGGTCGGCGGGGTCGGTCGGGTCGAGCGGCAGGTAGGCCGCGCCGGCACGCAGCACGCCGAGCAGCGCCGCCGGCAACCGGCGGTCGCGGTCCAGGCGAACGCCGACGACGTCACCGCGCCGCACACCGCGCGCCACCAACGCGGCCGCGATCCGGCCGGAGTGCTCGGCCAGTTCCGCGTAGCTGGTCGTGCCGTTGGCGTCGGCCACGGCGATCGCGTCGGGACGCGACCGGGCCTGGTCGAGTACCGAGGCGACGACCGTGGCGGGCGTGCTGAGTGAGGCGCCAGTCGTCGCCTTCGCGAGCGCGTCTCTTTCGTTGGTGGACAACGGGTCCAGTGCGAGCAGCGGGGTGTCGTCGGCCGCTGTCAGCACGGCGTCGAGCAGGGTGACGAACCAGCGTGCCCACCGGGTGACCGTGTCGCGGTCGAACAGTCCGGCGCGGTAGGTCAGCGTGCCGTCGAACCCGACACCGTCGTCGACGAGGGCGAGAGCGAGGTCGCACTGCGCGTCGGCGCGTGGGGTCGGCAGCTCGGTCGCCGCCAGGCCCGCGAACCGGTCGGGCGGGGCGGGCAGGTCGACCAGGTTGATCATCGCCTGGAACAGCGGCGTGGAGTCGAGGTCGCGTTCCGGCCGGAGCCGAGCCACGATGCGTTCGAACGGCACGCCCCGGCCCATCGTGTCCAGCAGCCGGGCCTGGGTGTCGCGCAGGGCCTGCCGCACGGTCGGGTCGCCGGTGAGATTTCCGCGCAGCACCAGGGTGTTGACGAAGCAACCGACCATCTCGCCGGTGCCGGGCCGGGTGCGGCCGGACACCGGGACACCGACGGACACGTCCTCGGTGGCGGCGAGACGCGCGAGCAGTGCCTGCCAGGTGGTGAGCAGTACGGCGAACGGTGTGCAGTCCACCGACGCGGCGACCTGGCGCAGCCTCGTCGCGAGGCCGGCGGGCAGCGCCAGTGGCTCGGTCGCCGCCGCCCAGCCCACCGACGGGCCGCGCGGGTGGTCGGTGGGCAGGTCGAGGCGGGCCGGCAACCCGCGCAGGTGGTCGGCCCACCAGTCGAGGTCGGCGTCCTCGGCGCCGAGATCCCGTTGTGCGCGTTCGTGTTCCGCCACGTCCGCGTACTGTGTGGACAGTGCGGGCAGCTTGGCGCCGGTGTAGCCGGCGGCCAGGTCGTCGAGGATCGTGGTCCAGGACCAGGCGTCGACGGCCAGGTGGTGCACGGTGACCACGAGGGTGTCGGTCTCGTTCCGCAGCACGGTCACCCGCAGCGGCGGCTCGGTGTCCAACGCGAACGGCCGCGCGGTCTCGGCCCCGATCGTGCCACCGTCCACAACGGACAGTGGGATCTCCGCGTCGGTGGGCACCATACGTGGCCCCGCGTCGGTGTCCGCGACGACCGTGCGCAGGATCTCGTGGCGCTCGGCGAGCGCGGTCACGGCGTGCCGCAGCGCGGTGACGTCGAGTCGGCCGGCCAGGCGCAGCGCGACGCTGGTGTTGTAGTCGTCGCTGGTCGGCCGGAGCCGCCAGAGGAGCCAGAGTCGTTCCTGTGCCGGGGAAAGCGGCACGGGCGCGGCCGGGTCACCGCGACGCTCGATCGGTGCGCCGACGCCCCGTCGGTCGAGTTCCGACGCCAGGTCGGCGAGCACCGGCAGTTCGAACACCAGCCGCACGGGCACGCCGCGGCCGGTGACGTCGGCGACGCGGCCGACCATGCGGGTGGCGGCGAAGGAATGCCCGCCCAGCGCGAAGAAGTCGTCGTCGACGCTGACGCGTTCGAGGCCGAGCAGATCGGCCCACACGTCGGCGAGTGCGCGTTCGGTCGGCGTGCGGGGCGCGACGAACGTCGTGGCCCGCTCGGTGCGGGGCAACGCGGCCCGGTCGACCTTCCCGTTGGGGGTCAACGGGATTCGCGGCACAACGGTGACGGTCGCGGGGATCATGTACGCGGGCAGCGACTCCCGCAGCCGGGCGCGGACGGTGTCCTGGCGTGGCGCGTGGTTGCCGTCGGCGACGAGCCAACAGGCCAGCCGACGGTCGTGCGCGTCGCCATCGGGCAGGACCACGGCGTCCGCGACCTCGGGCAGCGCGCGGAGCGCCGCGGTCACCTCACCCAGCTCGACGCGGTAGCCGCGGATCTTGACCTGGTCGTCCACCCGGCCGAGGAACTCGACCCGTTCGCCGTGCCCGCGCACGAGATCGCCCGTGCGGTACCAACCTGCGACGTACCGCTGACCGGTGAGGTCGGGACGGCCGGCGTACCCACGCGCGACGCCCGGCCCGCCGAGCAGCAGCTCCCCCGCCACCCCGTCCGGCTGCGGCCGTCCCGCGGCGTCGACGACCCGGCCGACGACGTTGGGCAGCGGCCGGCCGAGCGGCACGAGCCCGGTGCCGGCCGGCACCTCGTCGACATCGCAGATCAGCGACATCATGGTGGTCTCGGTGGGGCCGTAGTGGGTGTGCACGGCGAGGCCCGGCCGCGCGGCGCGGGCGGCGGTGACGAGGTCCCACGGCACACCTTCGCCGCCGAGGATCAGCAACGTGCGTGGCAGCACGGCCGCGAGTCCGCCGTCGCCCCGGCCGAGCATGGTGAGCTGGCTCGGCACGATCTTGACGGCGTCGAGCGGGTGCGCGCGCAGGTACCCGGCGAAGGCGTCCGCGTCGGTGGCCGTCTCGCGGTCGAGGAGGTGCAGCGTGCCGCCGGTGAGCAACGCGCCGTAGAACGCCGTCAACCCGAGGTCGGCGGCCACGGTCGAGACGATGCCGAACGAACCGCCGGTCACCCGCGGCATGCTGGCCAGCAGCCCGGTCACGCAGTGCGCGAGGTTGCGGTGCTCGACCGCGACCCCCTTCGGCTCTCCCGTCGACCCCGAGGTGAAGATGATGTGGGCGAGGTGACCGCCGTCGACCGCGACGTCCGGCCGTCGCGTCGGCCAGTCCACAGTGGACAAAACGACGGTCCGGCACTCGTCGGACGACACGCGGGGCGCCAGTTCCGGGTCGGTGACGACCACGTCCGCACCCGCGGCGGTCAGCATGCCGAGGACCCGCGAACGTGGGTAGGTCGTGTCCATCGGCAGGTACGCGCCGCCGGCCTTGAGGATCGCCAACACCGCGGTCACGAAGCCGGTGCTGGGTTCCAGCAGGACGCCGACCGGCCGGTCCGGGCCGACACCGAGCGCGATCAGCCGGTGCGCCAACCGGTTCGCGGCCGACTCCAGCTCCCCGTACGTCAGCCTGCCGTCCGGGGCGACCACCGCGACCGCGGCCGGCCGCTCGTCCGCCCAGTGCTCGATCCGCTTGTGCACCAACAGGTCCGGGGCCGGCGTCACCGGGCCGGCGAGCGCCGGGTCCAGCGCCGCGTCGAGCGGGACCGCGCCGACCGGCGCGGCCGGCTCCGTCACCAGACCGGCGAGCTGCGCGACGAACCACCGCACCAGGCGAGCCGCGGTCGTCGGGTCGAACAGGTCGGCCCGGTACTCCAGCCAGCCCAGGAACGCGTCGCCGTCGTCGGCCAGCTCGAGGCTCAGGTCGACCTTGGCGTGCGTGGGATGGACGTCCAGCCGCGCCACCGTCAGACCCGGCAGCCCAGGGTCGGGCGCCGCGTCGTACACGTTCAGCATCGTCTGGAACACCGGTGTCGCGGACGGGACGCGTTCTGGCGCGAGCCGCCGCACGACGTGCTCGAACGGCACGGCGGCGTGGCCGAACGCCTCGATGGCGTTCGCGCGGACCCGGCCGAGCAGCTCGTGCCCGGTCGGGTCGCCGCCGAGATCGGTGCGCACCACCAGCGTGTCGAGGAAGCACCCGACCGCTCGTTCCTGGTCCGCGCTGTGGCGACCCGCGTGCGGCACGCCGACGGCGACGTCGGTCGTGCCGGCGAGCCTGGCGAGCAACGCCTGCCACGCCGTCAGCAACACCATGAACGGTGTCGCGCCAGCGGCCGCCGCGACCGCGCGGACCCGGTCGGCCACGTCCGCGGGCACGGTGGCCGGCGTGGTCGCACCCGGCCACGCCGACGCCAGCGTCCTCGGGCGGTCGGTCGGCAGGTCGAGCACCGGCGGCAGCCCGGCGAGCCGCGCCACCCACCAGTCCAGGCCGGCCGGGTCGTCCACCGGCGCGCCGGTCACGTCCGCGTACTGCACCACCGGCCGCCGCGAACCTTCGTACAAGGCCGCGAGATCCGCCAGCAGCAGCCGTTCCGACCACGCGTCGGTGGCCAGGTGATGCACGGTCAACGCCAGCACCCACGAGCCGGGCAGCCGGTACAGCACCGCCCGCATCGGCGGTTCCTCGGTCAGGCGGAACGGCCGACCGGTCTCCTCGGCGAGCGCGGTGGCGAGGCCGGCCGCCGCCATGTCCACGACCGACAGCGGCACCGCGTCGGCGGGTCCGATGTGGACGGTCGGATGCGCCGCGTCGACCACGCCACGCAGGATCCGGTGCCGCTGCGCCAGCTCACGCAACGCGGCCAGCAGCGCCCGCTCGTCGAGCGCGCCGGTGAGCCGCAGCACCGTCGGCACGTGGTACGCGGCGCTGTCCGGTTCGAGCCGCGCCAGGAACCACAGCCCGCGTTGCACCGACGACAACGGCACCGGATCGTCCGAAGTAGACGGTCGAGCTGACGGGGTCGGGCGGTCGGCGACCGCGTTCCTGGCGGCGGCGAACCGCGCCCGCAGTGCGGCACGCAGGTCGGCGGAAGTCTCGGTCATGCACGTGTTCCCTGGGGTTGAGCAGCGAGATCGTCGAGGAGGGACCGTTCCAGCGCCGCGGCGAAGTCGGCGAGAACGGGATTGTCGAACAACATCAGCACCGGCACGGCGAGGCCGAGCGCGTCGCGCAGCCTGCCGACCACGCGGGTCGCGGCGAAGGAATGCCCGCCGAGCGCGAAGAAGTCGTCGTCGGCCCACACCTGGGGCCGGTCGAGCACCTCGGCCCACACGTCGGCGACGAGCAGTTCCGCGTCGCCGACCGGCGGCCTGCGGTCCCGCGCGGACTCCCGCGGCGGCGCCGGCAGCCCGGCACGGTCGAGCTTGCCGTTGGCGAGCGTCGGCAACACGTCGAGCAGCACCCACCGCCGGGGCACCAGGTGGTCCGGAAGCACCGTGCGCAGCCGCTTCTCGACGACGTCGGTCGCCAGGTGCGCCGGCGTCAGGTACCCGACGAGATGGGTGTCCCCCGCGGTGCCGGCAGCCGCGACGGCGGCGTCGGCCACCCCGTCGACGGTGCGCAGCGCGGCCGTCACCTCGCCAAGCTCGATCCGGTAGCCACGCACCTTGACCTGCTCGTCGCGCCGCCCGACGAACTCCAGCGCGCCGTCGGCGCGCCACCGCACCAGGTCGCCGGTCCGGTAGCACCGGCCACCCGACACGACCGGGTCCGACACGAACGCGTGCTCGGTGAGGTCGGGCCTGCCGTGGTACCCGCGTGCCACACCGGCGCCGCCGAGCCACAGCTCGCCGACCACGCCGCGCGGCACGAGCCTGCCGAGCGGATCCATGACGTAGCACCGCTCCCCCGGCATCGGCCGCCCGATCGGGATCGCGCCGGAGTCCGCTGTGGACACCCGGTGCGTTGTCGAGCTGATCGTGGTCTCCGTCGGCCCGTAGCAGTTCCACAGGCCGCCGACCATGGCCAGAACCTGGTGTGCGACAGCGGGATCGAGCACCTCGCCACCGGTGAGCACCTTCAGTTCCCGGTCGCCGGTCCAGCCCGTCGCGAGCAGCATGCGCAACGTCGTCGGGGTCACGTCGAGCACGGTCACGCCACTGCCCGCGATCCGTTCGGCCAACGCGAAACCGTCGGTGGCGCACGCCCGCTCCACCATCACGCAGCGCGCGCCCGCGGTCAGCGGCGCCCAGATCTCCTCCGCGGACACGTCGAACGTCAACGGCGCCACCGCGCTCATCACGTCCGACCGCCCGAGCCCCGGCTCGGCGAGCACCCCGGCGATGCCGGCGGCGAGGTTCGCGTGGGTGACCGCGACGGCCTTGGGCCGGCCGGTCGAACCGGACGTGAACAGGACGTACGCGAGGTCGTCCGGCCCGACCATGGGCAGTGCGGCCGGACCGTCGTCGAGGACGGTGTCGGCGGTCAACACCGTGCGCGCGCCGACGTCCTCGGCCAGCCACGCGAGCCGGTCGGCCGGGTGGTCGGGGTCCATCGGCAGGTACGCGGCCCCGGCCCGCCACACTCCGAGCAACGCGGCCGGCAGGAACCGGTCGCGCGGCAGGCACACGCCGACGATGTCACCCGGCACGACACCGAGTCGCACGAGACCGGCCGCCACGCTCGCGGACCGTGCCACCAGCTCGCCATAGGTCAGGGCACCCGCGACGTCGGTGACCGCGTGCCGGTTCGGCCGGGTGGCGGCGTTGGCGAGGACGGCGCCCACGACAAGCTGGCTCGCCGGCAGCGGCGGGCCTTCCGCGATGGCGAGCAGGTCGGCGCGCTCCCGGTCGTCGACCAGGTCGTGCCGGATCAACGGGTCGTCCGGTGTCGCAAGCCCGGCACGCAGTGTCGCGGTCAGACGGTCGGCGAAGCGTTCGGCGTCCGCGCGGTCGAACCTCCACGTCGGTCGCGGTCCGGCCGACGAACACCGTCAGCTCGTTGGCGGCCGCGCCGGAGCCGCGGTCGGTGCGCAGTTCGAGCCGGAACTCGCCCCGGGTAACCGTCACCGGCTCGTCGTGCGGCTGCATGCTCAGCAGCACCGGTGTGCGGGACGCGCCCGCGCCGCGGTGTGCGGGCAGGTGCGCGAACAGCTCGGTGGTGGGCAGCTCCTGGTGGTCGAGCGCGGCGGTCGTCGTGTCCGCGCAGCGCCGCGTGAACGCGCGGAACGTGAGCGCCGGCGCCATCCGCAGCCGCAGCGGGAGCACGTCGACCAGCGGTCCGATGAGGTGCTCGGTCCCGGCGCGGTGCCGGCGTGCGGCCGGCGCGCCGATCACCACGTCGTCGCGGCCGGTGAGCCCGCCGACGACCAGCCCGAGCGCGGCGAGGTGGACGGCGAACGGCGTGGTCCCGCTCTCGGCGGCGAAACCGTGCACACGGTGGACGAGATCGCGGTCCAGCGGGACGGTGTGGCGTGCGCTGCGGTGACCGG
>Ga0193716_1000587_pt1 | contig 22077 bp, 20 predicted proteins | sample U2c1metaG_FD_145901 | JGI IMG/M metagenome (GOLD analysis project Ga0193716, IMG submission 145901) | Soil microbial communities from a riparian zone of the East river system, Colorado, United States - U2c1 | ecosystem: Environmental > Terrestrial > Soil > Riparian zone | place: USA: East River...
GATCAACCCCGTCGTGCTGGTCGCCACCGCCGTGGCGTTTCCCGGCCAGCCCGCGCTGGTGCTGGCACGGTGCCTGGCCTCGCTGGCCACCGCGGTCGTGATGGGGATGCTGTGGTCGCGCTTCGGGCGCGACGAGTGGGTGACGCGCGATCTTCCAGAGCCGCCTGCGGAGGGGTCCTCCCGGTGGACCGTCTTCACCGAGGCGGCTCGCCACGACTTCCTGCAGGCCGCGTCCTATCTAGTCGTGGGCGCCGCCGCCGCGGCCGCGATGCGAGTCTTGGTGCCCGCGTGGGTTTTCGAGCACCTTGCAGGCAACCTCGTCGTCGGCGTCGTGACGATGGGTCTGCTGGCCGTCGTGCTGGCGCTGTGCTCGGAGGCTGATGCGTTCGTCGCGGCCAGCCTGACGATGCTGCCGCTGGTGCCGCGGTTGGTGTTCCTGGTCGTCGGCCCCGCGTTCGACGTGAAGCTTGCCGCCATGCAGGCGGGCATGTTCGGCAGGCGATTCGCCGTGCGGTTCGGGCCCGTCACGTTCGTGGTGGCCACGGTGGTCGCGACGGCCGTGGGGTTGGCCCTGCTTGGCGGTGGAACGTGAGCCGGGGCACGCAGAACCTCGTCCTGCTGCTGGTTGGGCTGAGTACCGCGGTGATGCTCGTCAAGGGGACGTACCTGAACTACGTGAAACCGGGACTGCTGCCGTGGCTGATCGCGGCCGCCGCGGTGCTCGTCGTCCTCGGGCTGGTGGCCGTCGTGCGTGACCTGCGGCATGCGGCAGCCGATCCCGATCACGACGCCGATCATGACGGGCACGGCCATCGCCACCAGCCGTGGCTCGCGTGGCTGCTCCTCATTCCGATCGCGATGGTGGCGTTCGTGGTGCCGCCCGCCCTTGATGCCCGCGGGGCCAGCCCGCAGGCCGCGGTCAGCACGCCGCACCGCAGGCCCTTCCCGCCGCTGCCGCCAGGCCCCGCGCCTACCGTGTCGCTGCCCGAGACGGTGATGCGGGCGGCCGCCGACTCAACCAATTCCCTTGACGGCAGGTCGATCACGCTGACCGGTTTCACGCTGCACCACTCGAAGGGCGTCGACCTTGGCAGGGTCGTCATCGTGTGCTGTGCGGCCGACGCGCAACTCGCCCGCATCCATCTCACCGGTCCCGGGCTCGACGCGGCGACAGGCTTTCCCGACGACACCTGGCTGCAGATCCTTGGCGAGATCGTGCCGGGTTCGGCGCAGGCGGTCGACGGCTTCATCCCGACGATGTCGGTCGAGCGCGTGACGCAGATCGACAAGCCAAAGAACACCTATGCGTATTAGAGGCGATGAGTTCCGGCAGAGAAACGGGTCTGTTCCGATATGACCACCACGCCAAATGATTCGCCCGGCCGCCCGCCCGTCGTCGACATGGCCACCTGGCAGGCCGCCCGTGACGAGCTTCTGATCCGCGAGAAGGCGCACACCCGTGAGGGTGACGCGCTCGCCGCGGCCCGCCGCCGGCTGCCGATGGTGGAGTTCGACGGCACGGTCGAGATCGTCGGGTCCGACGGGCCGGTCCCGTTCCTGGACCTGTTTCAGGGTCGCGACGAGCTCGTCGTCTACAAGCACATGTGGCACGACGGCGCACCGCACCAGGGGCAGTGCGGGGGCTGCACCACCACGGCCTGGCACGTGAAGGACGCCGTCTACCTCAACGCCCGCGGCGTCTCGTTCGCGATCCTGACCGAGGGCCGATGGGACGAGGTGGCCCCCTACGTCGAGTTCATGGGCTACACCGAACCCTGGTACTCGGTGCGCGATCTGGACGCGCCGGTCGGCGACAGCATGGGTTCCATCACCTGCTACCTGCGCGACGGTGACCGCGTGTTTCTCACCTACGCCACGACGGCCAGGGGCAACGAACCGGTCAACGGGTCCATGGGCCTGCTCGACATGTCGCCGTACGGCCGCGGCGAGGCGTGGGAGGTCAACCCCGACGGCTGGCCCGAGGGGCGCGAATCGTGTTGGTACTGGTGCTCGGACGCCGACGGGAACGCCACCTGGGGCGAGACCAGCCGTCCCGCGCCGCAGTGGACGCGGCCCGGCGCCACCCCCGTTGAGACCCTGGGCAGGCACGGCGACCACCACTGAGTCGGACTCTGCGGGCACTATTGCGGGATGGCGACCCGCGAGCAGGCCCAAGCGATCCTCGAACATGGCCGGACCGCAGGCCATGGACCGACGGTGATCGTGTCGCCTCTGCTGGCATCGTGCCGGGGTCGGCGCAGGGAGTCGACGGCTTCATCCCGACGATGTCGGTGGAAAGCGTGACGCAGATCGACAAGCCGAAGAACACCTACGCGTACTAACGATGTTTGGATGACGCCCATGAGCACCTTTCCCGGCTTCGCCGACGAGGGCTTCGGACCGGTCGCCGACGCGTTCGTCGAGAACTTCCGCCGGGGCAGCGAGATGGGCGCAGGGTGCGCGGTGTACCACGACGGCCGACTGGTCGTCGACCTGTACGGCGGCACCGCTGACGCTGCTACGTCGAGACCGTGGACGGCCGACACCTTGACGATCGGCTTCTCCGTATCCAAGGGCTTGATGGCGCTATGCGGCTACCTGGCCCAGCAGCGCGGACTCCTGGACTTCGACGCTCCGGTCGCCACGGTGTGGCCGGAATTCGCCGGGAACGGCAAGCGGGACATCGTGATTCGCGACGTGTTCTCGCACAGGGCCGGACTGATCGCCCTCGATGCGGTGTTGACCCTGGATGACGTCTTGAACTGGGAGCCCGTGATCAGGGCCATCGAGGCGCAGCGACCGCTGTGGACGCCGGGCACGGCGTACTCCTACCACGCGCTGACCTTCGGATGGCTCACCGGCGAGATCCTTCGCCGCGCCACGGGCAAGATGCCGAGTGCGCTGCTGGCCGACTACCTCGCCGACGCCCTCGGCGTGAACGCCTGGATAGGGCTGCCCGCCGACGAGCAGCACCGGGTGGCTCGGATGCATGCCCCTCGCTCGAGGATCCGGCGCACCGCCTTCCGCGTGCTGCCGAAGATCCTGCAGCGAATCGGCAGGGCGACCACGGTGCGGGCAGTCACGATGGGGGAAGCGTTCCCCTTCTCGTTGATCGACGGCTGCGCGGGTGATTTCAACACCCCCGCGGTGCATTCCGCCCAGATCCCCGCAGCCAATGCCATTCTCGACGCTCGAGCGCTGGCGACCATCTACGCCGCGGCGGTGTCCTCGGTGAACGATGTGCAACTGCTGACGGACGATTCGATCGCCGATGCCGTCAAGGTGCGCTCCGCCGGCCCCGGATGGCACGTTTCACTCACTCCGCCTGGCGTCCGCTTCTCGACCGGATTCCTCGTCAACGGCATCCCGTACCGACCACTGCTGTCGGACTCGTCGTTCGGCCACGACGGTGCGAGCGGCAGCCTCGGCTTTGCCGACGCCGAGAGCCGCACCGGCTTCGGGTACGTCAACAACCTGATCGGCGGGGGCCGCGATCGACGCGCCAACGACCTGACCGCTGCCCTCCGGCGCTGCCTGGATCGTTAGTCGTCGGACCGGGCGGGCACTATTGCGGGATGGCGACCCGCGAGCAGGCCCAAGCAATCCTCGAGCAGCTGGCCGGACCGCAGGCCACGTTGCGCGACGATCAATGGACGGCCATCGAGGCGCTCGTCGTGCACCGCAGGCGCGCGCTGGTCGTGCAGCGCACCGGGTGGGGCAAGTCGGCGGTGTACTTCATCGCCGCGAAACTGCTCCGCGCCTCCGGCCACGGACCGACGGTGATCGTGTCGCCGCTGCTGGCGCTGATGCGCAACCAGGTCGCCGCCGCCGAGCGGGCAGGCGTCCACGCGGCCACCATCAACTCGAGCAACGTCACTGACTGGTCCGAGATCCACGACCGGGTGCGAAATGGCGACCTCGACGTCCTGCTGGTCAGCCCGGAACGGCTCAACAATCCCGACTTTCGCGATCAGGTGTTGCCCGCGCTGGCGCACGACGCCGGTCTCGTCGTAGTCGACGAGGCGCACTGCGTTTCGGACTGGGGCCACGACTTCCGGCCGGACTACCGCCGCATCCGCACGCTCATCGCCGAACTCGGCGCGAACGTTCCGGTGCTGGCCACCACGGCCACCGCCAACGACCGCGTGGTCGAGGACGTGGCCACCCAACTCGGCGTTGGCGGCGGCGAAACCCTGGTGCTGCGTGGCGGGCTGGATCGTGAGTCGCTGCGTCTGTCGGTGGTGCGGGCGGGCAATCCGGCGCAACGCGCGGCATGGCTTGCCGCACACATCGATTCGCTGCCTGGCTCGGGCATCGTCTACACGCTGACCGTCGCGCAGGCACACGACGTCGCGGCGCTGCTGCGCGAACAGGGCCACGCGATAGCCGCCTACACCGGTTCGACCGAGACGGCCGAGCGCGAACAACTCGAGGGCGACTTGCTCGCCAACCGGGTCAAGGCCCTGATCGCGACGTCGGCGTTGGGGATGGGATTCGACAAGCCGGACCTCGGGTTCGTCGTTCATCTGGGTGCCCCGTCCTCGCCGATCGCCTACTACCAGCAGGTCGGCCGCGCAGGCCGGTCGACGGCCAGCGCCGAGGTGGTGTTGTTGCCCGGCCGCGAGGATCAGGACGTATGGCGCTACTTCTCGTCCGTCGCGTTCCCGTCGGAGTTGATGGTGCGCAACGTCATTCACGCACTCGAGCTCGACCGCCCGCAGTCAACGCCTGCGCTGGAGCCGCTGGTGGACCTTGGCAGGACTCGGCTGGAGATGGTGCTCAAGGTGCTCGACGTCGACGGCGCGGTGCGGCGCGTCAAGGGTGGTTGGGTCGGCACCGGCGAGCCATGGGAGTACGACGAGGCGCGGTACCGCAAGCTCGACGAGGCCCGCAAGCGCGAACAGCAGGCGATGCTCGACTATCAGGACACCGACGGCTGCCGAATGGCCTTCCTGCGCAGCCAACTCGACGATCCCGATCTCGAAGACGGCGAACGCTGCGGTCGCTGCGACAACTGCACGGGGTCCCGCTACGACGGTGCGGTCGACGCGACGGCGGCCGAGGACACCAGGGCTCGCCTGATGCGTCCAGGGGTGGAGATCACGCCACGCAAGCAATGGCCGTCGGGTCTGGCCAAGCTCGGCGTCGACCTGAGCGGACGCATCGGCGACGGTCCATCGCCTGGCCGGGTCATCGGCAGGGTGACCGACCTGGGCTGGGGAGCCCGGTTGCGGCGTGTGCTCGACGAACCCGACGGCGAGGTGTCCGACGATGTCGTGCAGGCCGCCGTGAAGGTGCTTGCGTCATGGGACTGGGCGACGCGGCCCACCGCGGTGCTCGCCCTCGACTCCGACAACCACCCGAAGCTGATCGGGTCGCTGGCGCGTGAGCTCGCCCGACTCGGCAAGCTCACCGACCTCGGCACGCTGCAGTACGCGCCGGAGCGCAGGCCCGTGACCGCCGCCAACTCGGCGTACCGGGTCGCCGCGCTGCACGGTTCGTGGCTGGCGCCGGATCCTGCCGTGATCGCCGGAGCCGGTGGTCCTGTGCTCCTGGTCGACGACGTGACGGACACCGGGTGGACGTTGACGATGGCGGCCAGGGTGGTGCGGGCGGCAGGTGCGCCGGACGTGCTGCCCTTTGCGTTGGCGGCTACCAGCTGACCAGCAACTTCCGTCACATCAGTAACACCACCAGCGAACGCCGCGAAGTCATCTGCAGTGGCCCAGTCACCGTCAGGGGTGTGGCCGAAGTGAAGGAGCTTGCCCATGATCGACTCCAAGACCGTGATTCGGCGATCCGCCCTCGGAGTGCTCGCAGCTGGCGCGGCCTTCGTCGCACTGACGGTGCCTTCCGCGAGCGCCGACCCCGTCGACGCCGATGACACCGCCGCACCCACCACCGCGGCGGCCCCCGCCGTGACGGCAACTCCCGTCGCCACGGCCGCGGATGACTGCAACGCCGCTGGACTGGCGACGACCATCAGCTCGGTGACGGCGTCGCTGTCGACGTACTTCGCCGCCCATCCCGACGTCAACGAGGCGCTCATCGACGCGACCCGGCAGCCGGCATACGCGGCGGTCGGACAGTTCGACGGTTACTTCAAGGACCATCCGGAGCAGGCCGACGACCTTCGCGCCATCCAGGCTCCGCTGGCCGCCTTCAAGGATCGCTGCGGTCTGCAGGTGTCGCCCACCGACGCCCTCTCCGTGCTTGCCGACGTCTAAGGACGGGGACCGGTGGGGCCGCCGGTCACTGCTGCGGGTGGATCACCGCCTTGATCGAGTCCTTGACGCGGCTGGCCAGCGTCAGCGCGTCGGCGGATTCGGCGAGCGGGAAGTGGTGCGTGATTAGCTCGCTGACGTCGATCCGGCCCGACGACACCAACTCGATCGCCAGTGGCCAGGTGTGGTTGTAACGGTTGACGAGGCTCAGCGAGACCTCGTTGACGTTGAGCTCCGCCAGCGGCAGCGGCACGTCCTGCTTGGGCATCCCGATCATGGCGGCGCGCCCCGCGGGTGCCAGTCGGGCCATCCCGGCGGCGAGCGCACCCGGGGCGCCCGAGCACTCGAGCAGCACGTCGAACGTCCTGTCGCTGGCGGCATCGGGCGTCTCGGTGGCGAAGCCCATCTTGCGGGCCAGCCCGATGCGGAACTCGGAGAAATCGCTCACCGTCACCGAGCCCGCCCCGAACGCGCGGGCGGTCGCCGCCGCCAGCAGCCCGACAGGACCGGCGCCGGTGACCAGCACGTCGTCGCCCGCAGTCAGATTGGCCCGTTTGCAGCCCCAGATGCCGACCGACAGCGGCTCGAGCAACGCACCCTCCTCGTACGACATCTCCTGCGGGATCGGGTACAGATTGCGGGCGTCGATCGCCATCAGTTCCATCAGCGCCCCGTCGTAGGGCGGGGTGGCCAGGAACACCAGATCCGGGCACAGGTGGTAGCGACCGGCCTTGCACTCCTTGCAGTCGCGGCAGGGGGTTCCCGGTTCGATGGCGACGCGGTCGCCGACCGATACGTTCGTCACCTCGCTGCCGATCTTGGCGACCTCCCCGGACACCTCGTGGCCGAGCACGATCGGACCGTCGACCACGTAGTCGCCGATCCGCCCGATCTTGAAGTAGGCGGTGTCGGAACCGCAGACGCCCACGGCGTGGATTCGCACGACCGCCTGCCTGGGGCCGGGCTCCGGCTCCGGAAGTTCTCGAATCTCAATGTGTTCGAGTTCGGTCATCACCGCTGCGCGATTGGACATGAGTTCGTCTCCTTTGGTCTTGGGCTTCGCGGTCAGGCGCGGGGCGAGCGCAGCGACGGGAGATTAGGCACGGCCGTGGCTCGCGCGTGACTTGCGCGCGACCGAGTCGATGGCAACCGCCACCGCAAGCACGAGGCCGGTGATGATGAACCGGTACGACGAGTCGAGGTTCAACAGCGTCAGCCCGCTGGCGATCGCCGCGATGACCAGCGTGCCCAGCAGCGCTGAGAATGCGCTGCCGCGCCCGCCGAACAGGCTGGTGCCGCCGATCACCGCGGCCGCAATCGCGTTGAGGTTCACGTCGCCGGTGCCGCTGGACAGGTTGGCCGATGCCAGTCGGGCTGCGGCGAGGATGCCGCCGACACAGGCGAGAAACGAGCACACCGCGAACGCGGTCAGGTAGATCCGCCGTACGTTGATGCCGGACCGGCGGGCTGCCTCCTCGTTGCCGCCGACCGCTCGCAGACTGCGTCCCCACTGGGTACGGGTGAAGCCGTAGTTCAGCACCAACACCAGGCCGACGAACATCACGACCATCCAGCCCACGCCGCGCTCCTGGTTGAGATACCAGGTGAACGCTGCGAGGGCCGCAACGAGCGCAACCGATCGCAGGATCAGGTAATTCATCGACTGCGCGGACAGATTGGACTTCCTGCGCCGTTGGCGGCGTTCGTAGCCGCTGACGAACAGTCCCAAACCGGCGAGCACGGCCAGCACGTACGACAACCATGCGGGCACGAACGAGAGTTGAGCGAAATGCACCAACGTGGAGTCGAACGGGAGGTTGACCGAACCCTGATCGCCGAGGATCGCGAGCTGCAGGCCGAGGAAGGCGAGTAGCCCGGACAGAGACGCCACGAAGCTCGGCATGCCGAACCGGGTGAGTGCAACGCCGTAGGTCAGGCCGATCAGGAGCGCGACGGCGCAGGCGAGGGCCACTGCAAGCATCCAGTTCCAGCCGTGCCTGACGAAGAGCACGCCGACGATCGCACCGGACAGGCCACTCACGGAGCCGACCGAAAGGTCGATCTCCCCGACCAGAAGGACGCAGACGATCCCGAGCGAGATGATGCCGACGGCGCAGGAGTCCAGCGTCAGGTTCACCAGGTTGGCGCTGGACAGGAAGATCGGATTGAGCGACTGGAAGATCGTGCAGATCACCAGAAGCCCGAGCACTACCGGCAGCACGCCGACGTCCCCGGCCTTGACGCTGCGCCAGAACGAGCGCAACGTCCCGCCGAAACCGGCGTCGTGTTGAAGGCGCTCGTCGGTCCTGTCGAGAGAAGGGGTGGTGGGGGTCGCGGTCATCAGGTCCCCGCTTCGTCGTCGGCTCTGGCGCGGTCCCGGCGGCGGGTGACCGCATTGTCGGAAGCGCCGGTGATCGCGGCCACCAGTTGCTCGGTGGTGACCGTCTTGGCGTCGAACTCGCCGTTGTTGCGGCCCAGGCGGAGCACGACGATGCGGTCGGCAACCGCGCGGACGTCCGCCATGTTGTGGCTGATCATGACGACGCCGAGCCCGCGGTGTTTGAGTCGTTCGATCAGATCGAGCACCTCCGCGGTCTGGGCCACGCCAAGGGCGGCGGTCGGCTCGTCGAGGATGATCACCTTGGGTGCGCCGAGAAGTGATCGGGCGATGGCCACGGTCTGGCGCTGGCCACCGGACAGCGAGGCAACGGGGATGCGCACCGTCGGAATCCGTGCGGACAACTGCTGGAGCAGGTCCCAGGCCTGAACCTCCATCTCGGTCTCGTCGAGTCGCCAGGGGCTCATCTCACGACCGAGGAAGAGGTTCTCGACGACGTCGAGGTTCTCGCACAGTGCGAGGTCCTGGAAGACGGTGGCGATGCCGAGCTCGATGGCGGCGCTCGGGTCGGTGATGGAGACGGGGTCACCCGCGAACGTCACCGCGCCCGTGTCCGGTTGATGTACGCCCGCAAGGACTTTGACGAGGGTGGACTTGCCCGCGCCGTTGTCGCCGACGAGTGCGACGACCTCCCCGGCGGAGACGTCGAGTTCGATGTCGGTCAGTGCGTTCACCGCCCCGAAGGACTTGTTGACGCCCCGCAGACTGAGCAGGCTGGTGGTCGCGGGGGCTGCTGCGGCCGTCACGTGAGACCGAGCCGGGCGCAGGCCGCCGCGTACTCGGCCGTGCACAGCTCGGACGCGGGCGTGATGTTCTTGTCGACGATCTCGGCCTTGAGGTTCTCCTGGGTGACCAGCGTCGGCGTGAACAGTTCTGCGGGCGAGTCGAAGATGGTCGTCTTCGCCTCCGGCGTCTCGCCCTTGAGCAACTTGTCCGCGACGTCTGCCGCCGCACCGCCGACGATCTCGCTCGGCTTGCTGATGGTGTTGTACTGGTCGCCCGCGATGATCAGCTGCAGTCCGGCGACCGTCGCGTCGTTACCGCTCACCGGCGGAACGGGATTGACGCCCGCGGCCTTGAGTGCGGCGATCGCGCCACCGGCGGTGCCGTCGTTCGCGGCCACCACGCCGACGATGCGCGGGCCGAACTGCGCGATCTGCCCGGCCACCCACTTCTGTGCGTTCTCGGGCTTCCACTCGATGGTGTCGTACTCGCCGAGCACCGGTACGCCGCTGCCGTCGACGGCTTCGTGGACGCCCTTCTTGATGAGGCCGGCGGCGGCGTCGGTTGGCGAGCCGTTGACGATCAGAATGCCTGCGCCAGGCGGCAACGGCTGGCCCTTGACCTTGTCGATCAGCGATTTGCCGATCTGCTTGCCGATGTCCTCGTTGTCGAACGACACGTAGTAGTCGACCTTCGTGTCCGGGATCGGCCGGTCGTAGGCGACGACCTTCACGCCCTGGCCCTTGGCCGCGTTGACCAGCGAGGCGGCTGCGGCCGAGTCGACGGGGTCGAGCACGATGACCTTGGCGCCCTGTGCGACCGCCGAGTTGAATTGCTGCTGCTGTTTGTCGGCGCTGCCGTCGGCGTTGTTGTACAGCGGCTTGCAGTCCGGGCACAGCTCGCCGAGGCGCTTCTCGAAACCGGGCCGGTCGTGCAGCTCGTAGCGGGTCGAGCCGGTGTCGGGCATCAGGAAGGCGACCGTTCCGCCGCCACCGGTCGAACCGGAGTTGCTACTGCACGCGGTCATGGTGGCGGCGACCAGCACGGCGGCCGCGATGGCGTATCCACGTGCTCGGTTCGAACTCTTCACGGTCCATCTCCCTGGTTGTGCGACCTGAGGCCGTTCGATCGATTTTGAATCGTGTCAACTACTAGTGAGGAGGCTAGAATGCGTCATTGAATCGTGTCAAGCGTCACATTGACGAGCACTCGGGAGCTGGGTAGTGGATCGTCAGACGTCCAGACGGGCAACGACGAAGGACGTTGCCGAGCGGGCCGGGGTGTCGCAGGGGACCGTCTCCAACGTCCTGAACCATCCTGACTGGGTCAGCGACACCAAGCGCAAGGCCGTGGAGGAGGCGATCGCCGACCTCGGCTTCGTCCGGCACGAGGCCGCCCGACACCTGCGGACGGGACACTCGCAAACAATCGGCATGCTGCTGCTCGATACCGACAACCCCGGGTTCATCCACATCGCTCGCGGTGTCGAGGACTACGCGATCGCGCGCGGCTGGAACGTGCTCATTGCGAACAGCGCCCGTGATCTGGAGCGCGAGCGGGCGTACCTGAGGGTCTACGCGGAGGCGCGGGTGGCCGGTGTGATCGTCGTGCCACACGACGAATTCGACCAGGGGGCACACGACATCCGGTCGGGCGGAATGCCCGCCGTCGTGATCGACCGTCTCGAGACCGGCTCGGGCAACATCTCGGTGGGGGTCGACGACCTCGCCGGTGGCAGGCTGGCCGGCCAACACCTCATCGGGCTCGGACACCGGCGCATCGCGTTCGTCGGGGACGTGTCGACGGCAACCCCTGTGCACGACCGCATGGTCGGGCTGAGCACCGCGGTGAATGAGGCGCCGGGTGGTGTCCTCGAAGTCATGCCGACCGAGCTGAGCGTCGACGGTGGACGATCCTTCGGCACCCGGCTCGCGGAGATGTCGCCATCTTCTCGCCCCACCGCAGTGGTGGCGGCGATCGACCTCATCGCCATCGGCCTGTTGCAGGCGCTGCTTCAGTACGGGGTACGGGTTCCCGATGACATCTCCATCGTGGGTTATGACGACGTCCCGTTCGGCAAGCAGTTGTCCGTACCGCTGACGTCTGTGCGGCGTCCGCACTACGAGATGGGCGCGATGGCTGCGGAACTCCTTCTCGCCGCCGTATCGGGGGACCCGCTCCCGCGACGGCACGTCGTGTTCGACCCCGAACTCGTCGTCCGGTCCTCGACGGCAACCGCACCCTCTGCGTCGGAGCCCTGACCGCGCTAACCCCTGATTCCGCCCAACTGGGCCGTGAGCGTGGACGCCGCCGTCATCAGTCCACGGGCGCACTTGGTGATCTCGGCGTCGCTGAGCGCACGCCCGATCTGCAGCGACACCACCATCGCCTGGCGCCGGTGATGGTCGTAGACGGGCGCGGAGATGACGCTGATGTCATGGCGCTGACGGGGTCCCGAGGCGGTCTCGCTGCGCAGGTACACCCGCTCGCCGAGATCGGAGACCAGCTCGCCGAGCAGGGCCCGTAGTTCGTCGGGCAGCGTGCTCGACATGCCCGCCATCATCGCGTAGAGGCGCCGTCCGCCCGGCGTCAGCCGCTCGACGAGGTAGCCCGTGGTGCGGCATTCGGCGATCACTCGTTCCAGCCGGTCGGTGTCGGTGCGCAGTGGGATCGTCGGCTCCTTGGCCAACCAGGTCCGAAGCGCGTCGTCGTCCCAGAGCACGAACATCAGGCCCACGGGCGGGGCGAACGGATAGCTCTGCCCAACGCGGACACCGACGTCCGCGCCTGGCGGCCCGACGAGCTCCAGCAGGGTGATGCGGTCGTCGATGACCGCCGACAGCGCTGCCGTGGTGTCATACGTCGAGGAGAGGCGGCGCAATTCCTCGCGGGCGGCGGGGTTCACCCGCATCGATTCCTGCGCGGTATGGCCGAGTGAGATCAGCCCGGGGCCCAGCCGATAGGTCTTGTCCTGCGCGTCGCGCACCAGGTAGTCGGCTGCCGCCAAGGTGCCGACGATGCCGAGGCAGGTCGGCTTGCTGAGACCGAGTCGCCGCGCCAGTTCCGATACCCCGAAACGGTCGTGCGGATGCCGGGCCAGGAAGTCGAGAACGGCCACCACGCGCTCGGTGGGCGGTGAGGCCCGACCGGAGGACTCGTTGCTCGGCATTGCAGAATTGTACCCGTACGGTACAGATATGGACCGATGCGGCGTTGACGAGAACTAGAACGCGTTCTAGTCTGGTGACGAAATATCTACCAGCACGGTCCAATATTGAACCGCGAAGGGTGAACGTCAATGTTCTCAACGCCGTTGGTCGAGGCGATCGCGGAGGCCGAACGCCTCGTCGCGGAAGCGCCCCTGATCGAATCCGAGGCCGACCTCCTCGAAGGTCTGCAGTACCTGGCCGGCTGCATCGCTGGGTGCACGCACGTCGCGTTCGACTACGACCGCGACCACCCGTTCCTGCACGAGGGCACGGGGCCGTTCACCAAGATGGGTCTGGACAACCCGGACACCATGTACTTCGGCACTCGGGTGCAGCCCAACCACGAGTACGTCGTCACGGGCCGGCGCGGCACGACGACCGACGTGAGCTTCCAGCTGCTGGGCGGTGAGTACACCGACGCCAACGTGCCCGACAGCGAGACGGCCTTCGACGACCGCAAGCTCGACATCGCCGCCGACGGCACCTTCGAGTGGCGATTCACGCCAACCGGTCCGGCCCAGCTCGTCATCCGCGAGGTGTACAACGACTGGTCGGCGCAGCGTGGCTCCTTCGCGATCGCGCGCACCGATACCAAGGGCACCGCGCCGCCGCCGCTGACCAAGGAACTCATCGAAAAGCGTTATGCCGTAGCCGGTAAGCAACTCGTCCAGCGGGTCAAGACGTGGCTGCAGTTTCCGCAGTGGTTCTATACGGACCTTCCGGTCAACACCCTGGTGGCGCCCCGGCTGACGCCAGGAGGCCTTGCCACCCAGTACTCGTCGGTTGGGCACTTCGACCTGACGCCGGACCAGGCGCTGGTGATCACCCTCCCGGTCACCGATGCGCCATACCTCGGCTTCCAGCTCGGCAGCCTCTGGTACATCTCGCTGGACTACATCAACCACCAGACGTCGCTGAACGGCACTCAGGCACAGGCGGATCCGGATGGCAAGATCCGCATCGTGGTATCCGATCAGAACCCGGGAGTGGCCAACTGGGTGGAGACGCTCGGGCACCAGAAGGGGTTCCTGCAGTTCCGGTGGCAGCGGGTATCGCGTGAGCTGACCGCGGCCGACGGCCCAACGGCGGAGCTGGTCGACATCGACCAGGTGGCCGCCGCGCTGCCGTACCACGAATCGAACAAGATCTCCGACGACGATTGGCGGGCGCGGATTGCGCTACGCCAGAAGCAAATTGGCGACAGGATGGTGGGTTGAGAGATGGCCGGATTGCTTGATGGCAAGGTAGTGGTGATCAGCGGTGTCGGCCCCGCGCTCGGTACGACGCTGGCTCGTCGATGTGCCGAGCAGGGCGCGGACCTGGTACTGGCAGCCCGCACGGTCGAGCGACTCGAGGACGTCGCCAAGCAGATCACCGACCTGGGTAGGCGGGCCATCTCGGTGGGCACCGACATCACCGACGACGCTCAGGTGGCCCACCTCGTCGAGGAGTCGCTCAAGGCGTACGGCAAGGTCGACGTGTTGATCAACAACGCGTTCCGGGTGCCTTCGATGAGACCCTTTGCGAACACCACGTTCGAGCACATGCGCGATGCCATGGACCTGACCGTGTTCGGTGCGCTGCGGATGGTCCAGGGCTTCACGCCTGCGCTGGCGGAGGCCAAGGGCTCCGTGGTCAACGTGAACTCGATGGTGGTACGTCACTCGCAGGCGAAGTACGGCGCTTACAAGATGGCCAAGTCGGCGCTCCTTGCCATGTCTCAGACGCTGGCCACCGAGCTGGGGGAGCAGGACATTCGCGTCAATTCGGTTCTGCCCGGCTATATCTGGGGCGGCACCCTGCAGGGGTATTTCGAACACCAGGCAGGCAAGTACGGCACCACCGTCGACGAGATCTACAAGGCCGCGGCAGTCAACAGCGACCTGAAGCGCCTGCCCACCGAGGACGAGGTGGCCTCGGCAATCCTGTTCATGGCCAGCGACTTGTCGAGCGGGATCACCGGCCAGGCCCTCGACGTGAACTGCGGGGAGTACAAGGCCTGATGGCGCCAAGAACGGATGTCGGCACCGTCGACGACCTGCACGCGTCGGCAGTCAAGGCCACCGGTCTCGACGACTTCGGCGTCGACGACGACAACTACCGCGAGGCACTCGGCATGCTGCTCGAGTCCTACCGGCGCGACGCCGACCTGACCGAGCTCGGCAGCAAGATGTGCCGCTTCTTCGTCCGCAACGCCCTGGTGGCGCGGTTGGTTTCCGAGGCGGCGTGGAAGCAGTATCCCGAGCACGTCGACGTGTCGGTCGAGCGGCCGATCTTCGTCACCGGGCTGCCGCGCACCGGCACCACTGTGGTTCACCGTCTCCTCACCGCCGACCCGACCCACCAGGGTCTCGAGCTGTGGCTGGCGGAGTTTCCGCAGCCCCGGCCACCCCGCGAAACCTGGTCAGACAACCCAGTATTCGCGCGACTCGACGCGCAGTTCGCCAAGGCGCACGCAGAGGACCCCGATTACACCGGGCTGCACTACATGACCGCCGACGAAGTGGAGGAGTGCTGGCAGCTGCTTCGCCAGTCGTTGCACTCGGTCTCCTACGAGACTCTCGCGCACTTACCCACCTACTCGCAGTGGCTGGCCAAACAGGACTGGACGAAGTCGTATCAGCGGCACCGCAAGAACCTTCAGCTGATCGGCCTCAACGACCCAGGGAAGCGCTGGGTGCTGAAGAACCCCAGCCATCTGTTCGCCCTCGACGCGGTATTCGCGACCTACCCCGACGCGCTGATAGTGCAGTGCCACCGGCCTGCCGAGACCATCCTGGCGTCGATGTGCTCGCTGGCTCAGCACACCACCGAAGGCTGGTCGAACAGCTTCTCCGGCGAGCTGATCGGACAGGACGCGATCGAGACCTGGTCGCGCGGACTGGAACTGTTCGACACCGAACGCGCCAAGCACGATCCTGCCCAGTTCTACGACCTCGACTACTTCGAGCTCATCAAGGACCCGATCGGCGTCGTCGAGGCCATCTACCGCCAATTCGGGCTGGACTTCACCGACGCAGCGCGCGAGTCGATGGAGACCATGCACGCCGAGAGCCAGAAGGGCCCGCGGGCACCGAAGCACACGTACTCACTTGCCGATTACGGGTTGACGCCAGAAGAGGTCAAGGAACGCTTCAAGGGCCTGTAACCGCCAGCTCAGAGTGCGAATACCTGGCCGTCGCGGGCGATGGTGACCTTGCCCGAGAAGTTCTTTCGAATGGCGTCGAGCCATTGGGAGTCCGGCAGGTCGGTGGGGGAGTAGTGGCTCAGGATCACGTGTTTGGCGTTGGCCGCTGCGGCGACCTCGCCGACCTGCTCGGCCGAGGTGTGTGAGTTCACCAGGTAGTTCGGCGGGAATCTGTTGTGGTAGTACGCGTCATCGAGGCTGAACTGCGCCTCGTGCACAAGGATGTCCGTGTCCTTGGCGAGCTCGATCAAGTTGTCGGACTTCGTGGTATCGCCCGAGAAGGTTACGGAAACACCAGATTTCAGCAAGTCGAAGCGAAAGCCGAATGCCGGGTAGACGTCGTAGTGGGACACCAGTGTCGCCGTGACGGCCACGTTGTCGTCGGTGGCCACGGGGAACGGTGACACTCTCGGTGACCTGTTGAGGTAGTCCGAGCCTGGCGGAACCGCGATCTCGATGACGTCGGCCAAGTCTTGGATGTCGTCGGTCCCCATGTCACGGATGAAGATGTTGTTGGTGTAGGCGAACGCTTGCTGCAGGGCATTGGTTGTGGCGGCGAGCCCCGGCGTTGAGTCTCCTGCGTCGATCGTGGCGGGATCGGAGTTGCCGACCCGGCTCGGCGGCAGCCCGCCTGCAGGGCCAGGACCGTAAACGGTCACCGGAGCCTTGCCCTTCGAGGCCGTGTAGCCACCGGAGAGGAAGAAGCTGAAGTAGTCCACCATGTGGTCGGTGTGCAGGTGGGTGATGAACAAGCTCTTCAGATCGTCGAATCGAAAGCCCGCGTTGGTGAATGCGTTCAGAGAGCCAAGGCCGCAGTCGATCTGGTAGACGTCGCCGCCGACCTTCAGTGTCGACGAAATTCCGGTCCTGTTCGGGACCGGTGGCGGTCCGGCCTGGATCCCGAGGGTGACGAGAGCATTCTCGGGCATCGGCGCAGGAGCCTCTGGGAACTTCGAGGGCGCTGCGGAGCTTGGAGCCGACGAGCCCAACACCGCGGCGCCGAAAACCGCAGGCGATGCCGCGAGGATCGATCTGCGCGAGATCGCGGACAGGCCCTTCGTGCCATCATGGTCACCTTGGTCGCACATGTCCGTCAGACTAGGTTGCCCGAGTTCTCGGCCACGCCATTTGAGCGAACGGAGGAGCCATGTCGTTGATCGCTCTTGAGGAGCACTACGCATGGGAGCCGGTCAGCGCCGACAACGTCGTCGGCAGCTGGCTGAAGGACAACAACGTCACCGCCTACAACCGGCTGTACGACCGCGGCGAGCTGCGCTTGGAGCAGATGGATGCCGCGGGCATCGGCTTCCAGATCCTGTCGCTGTTCGATCCGGGCGTGCAGGACGAGACCGACGTGGGGCGCGCGGTCGACCACGCGCGCCGCGCCAACGACGACCTGGCAGAGACGGTCCGCGGAAGGCCTGACAGGTTCGGCGGATTCGCGACACTGGCGACCCAGGACCCCGACGCTGCGGCCGCTGAACTGCGCCGCGCGGTCACCGAATTGGGTCTCGTCGGCGGCCTGATCAACGGGCATTGCCAAGGTCGCTACCTGGACGACCCTGCCTACGGCGAGCTGTTCGCGTGCGCCGAGGAACTGGCGGCGCCGATCTACCTGCACCCGACGACACCGCATCCCGCCGTGATGGACGCCTGGTTCGCGCCATACGTCGGCGACGGTTTGCACCTGGCGTCGTGGGGTTTCGCGGCGGAGACCGGCACGCACGCGCTGCGGCTGATCTACAGCGGGCTGTTCGACCGGTACCCCCGATTGCAGATGATCCTCGGCCATCTCGGTGAGATGTTGCCGTTCGCGGCGCACCGGGTGGACCGGTACTACGGGCTCGGCGGCGACACGTCGGCCGGTCATCGCCGACTCGAGCGCCTGCCGTCGGAGTACTTTCGCACCAACTTCCACGTGACGACCAGCGGCAACTTCTCTCCGCCCGCGTTCGCCTGCACCCTCGAGGTGATCGGGGCCGACCGGGTGATGTTCTCCGTCGACTACCCGATGGACGACAACAAGGATGGTGCAGACTTCCTCGCCGCCTACCCGATGGACGACGCGGTCCGACGGCAGGTCGGCTCGGAGAATGCACTGCGACTGTTCGGTGACCGGATTCCGGCCAGTCACGGCTGAGGGTGATCGGCAGTGCCCGCAGGGTTGTCTACGGTCACGCCGTTCCACCGCTTGATGCCTGGCAACGCGATGTCGAATAGTTCCAGCGCGCGACCCACCGTCTGGTTCACCACGTCATCGAGGGTGACCGGCAGCGCGTAGAAGGCCGGAACCGGCGGCATGATGATGGCGCCGTTGCGCGTGGCCTGAGCCATGATCTCGATGTGCCCGGCGTGCAGCGGGGTCTCCCGAAGCATCAGCACCACGCGGCGGCGCTCCTTGAGGCAAACGTCCGCCGCCCGTACCACCAGATTCTCGTTGTAGGAGTGGGCTATTCCACTCAGCGTCTTGATGGAACAGGGCGCCACCAGCACTCCCGCCGTCACGAACGACCCGGACGACACGGCCGCGCCGATGTCCTTCGGGTTGTGATACTGGTCGGCGAGCGCGCGCACGTCGTCGGACCGGTAGTCGGTTTCGTGTGCGATCGTGCGCTGCGCCGACGCCGTCAGGATGACGTGGGTTTCGACGTCGGGTACGGACTGCAGCATCTCCAGCGCGCGGATTCCGTAGATGGCGCCCGACGCGCCGGTGATGGCGACGATGATCCGTTTCACGTCGCCGCTCCTTCCAGGTGTGCCGCTGCAGTGGCGATCACCTCGAGGGCTCCAGCCACTTTACCGTCCACCAGGCCGCCATCGTACGACTGCACGACGAGTTCCATTGCCGTCGTGGCATGTTCGACGGCGCTTCCAGCACCGTTGGGTGCCTCCAGTTCGTCCGCCCACCGTCCCAGCTCGTCGAGCTCGACCAGCTCGGCGTCGAGCTCCGACCGGGCCACGTGGCGCCGCAGCGATGCGGTTCTGGCATCCGGCGCGGGCGCCGGGCCCGACTTCAGCCGTCGGCGCACCGCACGAAGAGGACGCACGACCTCGTTGTGCCACGCATCGACCACGGCGCGCGCTGCGGCGACGTCTTCGGCGGCCAGGGTCTTGCCCTGAACGCCGACGTACGCGGCGAGCAGCAGAACGTTGACGTCGAGATCGAAGCGGTCCTGTAGCAGCACGCAGGCCGCGGGCACGCCGTCGACGTCATGAACGGCAAGCGCGAACTGGCGCAGCGGAGCGATGGCCCCACCGGCCCTTGCCGGGGGCGGCTGCGCAGGGTACTTGTTGTACTTGCCAGCAACCGCCACGCAGGAAGTATGGGGCATCGCACCGTGCCGTTTCAGGATTTCCGAGAGTTCCTCGCTGCGTTGCGCTCGGCCGGTGAGCTCATCGACGTCGACCGCCCCGTCGCGTTGGAACTCGAGGTGGCCAAGGCGATGCGCAAGAGCGCCTCGGTCGCAGGCCCCGCCGTCGTGTTCAAACAGAACGGCACTCAATTCCCGCTAGTGGGCGGCGTCTACAACTCGAACGCCAAGGCGCTGATCGCCTATGGCTGCACCGAGGAGAACGTCTTCGACGAGATCGTGAAGCGGCTGAACACGCGCATCCCGCCGAAGCACGTCGACGATGGCCCCGTCCACGAGAACGTCATCCTCGGCGACGACATCGACCTGTCGATTCTGCCGGTACCGCGTTACAGCCCCGACGACGGCGGCCCGTACATCACTCCCGGATTCGTGGTCAGCCACGACCCCGAGACCGGCGTCCCGGACATCGGCCACTACCGCTGCGAGATCATCGACTCTCACACGATGTCGCTGATGGCAGCCCCCAGCCACCGGTTCGCGAAGAATCAGGCCAAGGCAAAGCGCATGGGGCAGAAGACCTTTCGCGCGTCGCTCGTCATCGGCGTCGATCCCATGATCGCCTATACGTGCCCGATCCAGGTGCCCGAGGACACCAACGACTGGGAGGTCGTCGGTGGCATGCGCGGCGAGGCCGTCGAGCTCGTCAAGTGCCGGACGAACGACGTTTGGGTGCCTGCGCACGCCGAGGTGGTCATCGAGTTCGAGGTCGACTTCACGCAGACCGTGAACGAAGGGCCATTGGGCGAGTACACCGGCTACTACACGCCCGCGTCGCCGAAACCCGTTGTCAGGCCGACCGCCATCACCCATCGCAACGGTGCGTACTTCCAGGCTCTGCTGACCGGCAGGCCCACCACCGAAAACCACATCCTCAAACAGTTGTCGTTCGAGGCGTCGTTCTACGACATGTTCCGCCAGCAGTTCCCAACCGTGACGGCGGTGGCGATCCCGCCGTCGGGCGGTGTCTACTTTCGCTTGGTCATCGCCATGGCGCCCCGTTACTCGGGCGAGGCCCGCAGCGCGATCCTCGCGGCGATGGGCAGCAACCTGCGACCGAAGATGGTGGTCGTGGTCGACCCGGACATCGACGTGCACGACTCGGAACAGGTCGAGTGGGCAATGGCCTTCCGTACCCAGCCGGCACGGGACGTGATCATCGTGGACAGCCTGCCCGGCGGACCGCTCGACCCGACGGCCGACGAGTCGTTGCCGGCGGATCAGCGCACGGGATCGGCGATCGGCATCGACGCCACCTATCCGTACGGCACGGTGGTCAAGCAAGTGGGCGACCTGTGCGGGCCGGCGTCGGAGGAGCACGGCGGACACGTCGTCGAAGTGGCCGATGTTCCCGGCTGGCGGGACTACGACTTTCCCGAGCTCGACAACCCAAGCAGCTAGGAGAGCGCGTGCCCGAGATCGACCACGAGATCAAGATCGCCGCTACACCCGAGAAGGTCTTCGCGGCCTTGACGACGCTGGACGGCGTCAAGGGCTGGCATGCGCCGACCGCGACGGGAAGCGGGGAGGTCGGCAGCGAATGGGTGTTCTCGTTTTCCGACCATCCCGAATTCGGTTGGGCGGTGGTCGCTTCGGATCCGGTGAGGGTGCAGTGGCGGTGCACTCGCGGACCAGGCGACTCGGTTGGCACCACGGCCACGTTCACCATCGCCGCAGTTGGCGAGCGGACCCTTTTGGAGCTCCAACACGCCGGCTGGCCCGGCACCCACGGCAACTTCCGCAAGTGCAACACGACGTGGGGCGTCCTCCTGCACCACCTGCGCGACTACGTCGAGACCGGCGACGCCGCACCGGCATTCGAGTAAGGACCCAAATGCCACAGCAGAGCCTCAGCGACTTCGTCGACGACATGGAGAAGGCGGGCCTTCTCGTCCGGATCAAGGACGAGAAGCGGGTCGACGAACTGCCTGGCGTCATGGAGGCGAACCCGCTGACCGCGGTGCTGGTGGAGAAGGTCACCGACTGCGAGTTCCAGTTCCTCGCCAACGCCTACTCGAACCAGGATCAGACGGCGTGGGCGCTGGGCTGCGAGAAGAGCGAAACCGGCCATCGGATGGTCGAACTCGGCAAGGGCAGGATCAAACCCGAGGTCGTCGACACCGCACCGTGCAAGGAGGTCATCCTCACCGGCGACGACGTCGATCTGACGCGGCTGCCGCTGTTCCTGCACCACGACCGCGACGGCCATGCCTACACCAACGACAACATGGTGGTGACCAAGCACCCGGACACGGGCGTCTACGACTGGGGCATCTACCGCAGCATGTTCCGGACGAAGAACGAGAAGCTGTTCGACATGACCTGCACGTCGCACCGTGCGCGGCTGAATGCCCAAGCGGCACAAGCCAAGGGGCAGAACCTCGAGTTGGCGATCGTGCTCGGCGGTCCGCTGGTGGACAAGGTGGCCGCGCTGACGGGTGTCCCGCCGGGTACCGACGACTTCGAGGTGCTCGGCAGCTTCTACGGCCACCCCGCAAAGCTGGTGAAGTGCGAGACCATCGACCTGCTGGTGCCCGCCAACGCCGAGATCGTGATCGAGTGCGAGCTGATGGCGACTGAGGGCCTGACTCACGACGAGGGTCCGTACGGCGAGTTCACCGGCATGTACGGCGGCGGCATCAAGGCCAACTTCCGGGCCGTCGTCAAGGCGATGACGTTCCGCAAGGGTGCCATCTTCCAGCACGCAACGATCGGCGGGTTGCACCCCTGGTACACCGACAACATGCTTCAGCTGCCCATGATCGAGTCCGATCTCTACGGTGGGCTCGCCATGGCAGGCATCGACGTCAAGGAAGTCCGCGCTCCGCTGGGTGGGTTGTCGAACATCGCGTACGCGAAGATCAACACGCGTGGAGCCGGCGACTCCAAACAGGCGCTCGGTGTGATGCTGACGTGTTCGAAGCAAGGCCTTCCGAAGATCGCGATGGTCTTCGACGAGGACGTC
>Ga0193716_1000588_pt1 | contig 22070 bp, 16 predicted proteins | sample U2c1metaG_FD_145901 | JGI IMG/M metagenome (GOLD analysis project Ga0193716, IMG submission 145901) | Soil microbial communities from a riparian zone of the East river system, Colorado, United States - U2c1 | ecosystem: Environmental > Terrestrial > Soil > Riparian zone | place: USA: East River...
GGATGACGGTGGTCGTCTCAGCGGCTGCTGGGCCTAGGGTTTGACCGCGGAGGGTACGGCCGCCGAGCCCCGCCACCAGCAACGCTGCGAGCACGAGGAGGTCGAATGACATGCGGAATCGTGCGGGCAGAACTCTTGCTCGTGAACGAGCCCGGCGGTGGCTCGAGCGCATCAGTTCGGCCGCATGTAAACAATTGATACTCACCAGGCGATCGTCGACTGCGACGGTCGCGCGCACACTTTCGGAGGAATTTTCATGCGGGTACGTCTCGTATTGCCAGTATTGGCGGTTGCGTTCGCGGCGGCATGTGGCAGCGACAGCACAGGGCCGAATCCACCGGATCACACGGCCTCGATCTCGATCACCAACGACGGCTTCTTGCCGGAGTCGCTCGACGCGCAGACGAATACGCTCGTCACCTGGACCGTGACCGCTGGCGATCAGTCTCACGTGATCAAGTTCACCGGGACCGTTCCGTCAGGCGGAAATCCCAATAGTAGCGTACTCACCTCCGGTCAGACCGCGTCGACCACCTTCCTGCAGACCGGTACGTACCACTACGTCGACACCTTGCACACCGAACACACGGGCCTGGTATACGTCCACTAACGGGGAGCCACCGGCGATCGCGCCACACGCTGTCGCTTCGCCGCGTCACCGCCCGCGAAAGTCCTGATACGTTAGCCGCTGATATGCCTCCCCGGCGCGGACCGCGTGATCGTCCGCGTTCGGGGTGCGCTGCATGACCTGACGCGTGTTGTAACCGTAGACCAATCGTCCGCGCGCGTCCACCCAGCCGAATCCATCGAGATACGAGAAGAACGCGAACGGCTGCACGTCGGCCGCGAGCAAATTCTTCCCCCACTTGTACTGCGCGTGCGCGAGCCCGAGCTGCGCGAGCAGCGTGGGCGCGACGTCCACTTGCGAGCCCACCACGCCGATCACCGTGTCGCGCACGGCGAGCGCACCACCCAGCCAGAGCATCGGGATGTGGTAGAGCTGCGATGCGGCTTCGCCCGCCGGCTGCGGCAACTTAGGCAGCGGATGCCCGTGATCCGCGATGATGACGACGAGCGTGCTGTCCCACCACGGCTCGCGCGAGGCGGCCGCGATGAAGTTGCCGATGCTGCGATCGGCGTAGATGTGCGCGTTGAGAAAGTGCGACTGCTCGCTCGCGCCGGGGACGACGGGCGGCATCGGCACGTCGTAGGGCTCGTGGCTGCTGAGCGTGAACAGCGTCGCGAAGAACGGACGCCGGAATGTTCGCGCATCCGTGACGAGGCGCGTGAGCACGACGTGATCGTGCGCGCCCCACTTCGAGCTCCAGTCCTTGCGATCGAAATCCTGTTCGCCGACGATGCGATCGAAGCCGTGCGCGACGAGATACGACTTGAAGTCCGCGAACTCGAGCTCACCGCCGTAGTAGAAACCCGTGTAGTAGCCGGCGTGCGCCAGATCCTCCGCGAGCCCCGGCAGTCGCGCCGCGCGCGACGGTGAGCTCAGAATCGGCGCGTTGGCCTGGGCAGGCCAGCCGCTCAGGATCGCCGCAAGTCCCTTTGCACTACGGTTGCCCGATGCGTATATCGCATCGAAGAGCACGCCGGTATGCGACAGCGAGTCGAAGCGCGGAGTGACGTTGGGAAGCCCGCCGAGTCGCTGAATCACTTTCGCAGTCGCGCTCTCCCAGATGATGACGATGATGTTGGGTCGTGCGACGCGCAGCACGTGTCGCGTCGTCGCGTCGTTGGTGCGCAGCAGGCTGTCGACGAGCTGCCGCGCCTCGCGTTCGGTGATCGCGGCTGCGTACGGATTCGAGGTGCGATAGTCGCGGATCGTGAGCGAGTGGAGAAAATTCCACGCGACGTTGAGCCCCGCCTGGTTCGCGAAGTCGCTGTGCGAGAAGTAGGTGCTGCTCGGGTTGAGCGGCGTCCACTGTACGCCGCCGCGAATGGGCACGAGCAGGAGCAGCCCGGTGAGCAAGAGCGGCAGTGCCGTGCGCACGAGTCGCCCGCCCGGCGCCTCGGCCACGTGCCGCTCGACGATCCGACGATATGTCCACACGGCGATCGCGATGATCACGAGCAGCAGGAGCGCGAGCAGCGCGACGGGTGACGACTCCGCGCTCGCCGCCGCTTCGCGTGGCGTACGCAGATACGGAAGGAGCGTGGCATCCACGCGCGAGCCCCACTTCGAGAAGAGCTCGAAGTCGGTGGTCGCGAGGATCGACGTGATGGCGATCGCGAGATAGCTGTACGCGCGAAGCACCGGCAACATCGCGCGCGCAGGGATGAGCGGCGCGAACGCGAGCAGGAGCACGGGCACGAGCGCGAGGTAGCTCGCGGCGGAGATGTCCATGCGCGCGCCGCGCACGAGCAGTCCCGCGACTGTGCCTGCGCCGAGCGTCGACGTCTCCTGCGCGTGATAGGCGAGGAAGGCGAGGCGAAGCAGCGTGAAGAAGACGAACCAGAACGCGAGATACCGGGCGAGAAAGCGGAGCTTGGGGAGCGGCTCGCCCGGCGCATTGACGAGATCGGCCTGCGTCGCGAGGGCGCGAGAAGCGGTCATCGCGCGACGGTCGGATGGTGCGAGTGGAGAGGGATCTGAACGGGCACGCCCCAATCTACGAGGCGAGCGCTGCGCGACGCACCTGCAACAATTATTTGCTTGCGGAATAGTACTTTGTGCTATAAAGTACTTGTAACCTTCCTGGAGGCCGTATGACTCACGCCGTCGCATCCGACAAATCCCATTCCGACGCCTCCACCCTCGCCGTCTGGGGCTTCGGCATCGCCCTCGCCACGCTCGGCACCGCCATCCTCTTCAAGGCCACTCTCGGGATCAACCTCGGCGTCTTCGTCGCCTGCGTCGTCATCGCACTCTTCGCGGTCTCGCGCGATCGCCTCGGCACCGTCAGCGCGCCGAGCATCGCGGCAGGCGTGTGGGCGGTCGTGCTCGCGTTTGGGACGGCCATCACGACTGACGGCGGACGCACCGCCATCCTTTTGCTCTCGACCTTCGTGCTCCTGGCGATAGCGCTCGTCACCGCCGGCGACTCATCGCTCGACGTGCTGCAGCCACTCCTCGCAATCCAGGCGCCCTTCGTCGCGTTCACCTTCGTGCTCACCGGTGCAACCAACGAAGCCAGCCTGAGCGTTCGTAGCGCGCGCTCCCCCGCCATCGCATCGCTCGTGCGCGCGATGCTCATCACCATTCCTCTGATCACGGTGCTGATTTTCCTCCTCGCCGAGGCGGATCCGATGTTCGCGGCTGCGCGCGATGTGCTCGAGCACATCGTTCCCGATGACTTCGTTCCGAGATCGTTCTTCTTCGGCATCCTCCTCGTCATCACCCTTGGCGCGTACGGTGGTGTTCAGCACGGACACCTCGTCGCCCACGAGGCGGCGCGACCACGTGGCGGCTCACTCGGCACACTCGAGCGACGCTCGCTCACGACGTCGCTCGCCGCGATCATGTGGCTGTTCGTCGCGAGCGCGACGGCGTCGCTGCTCAAGAATCCTGCGGCCGTTGCCGGAACCGGCGTGACGTACGCCGAGTACGTGCACCGCGGCTTCGCCGAGCTGTCGGTGGCGGCGACGCTCGTCATCGGCGCCACGCTCGCGACTCGACGCTCGTGGATCACGACCGACGCCTGGGCGCGAAACACGGCGCTCGCGGCGGTGGCCGGGGAGTGCGGAATGATCGCGATCGCCTTCACGCGCGTCGTGCACTACGAACAGGCGTACGGATTCACCGTGCTTCGCCTCTATGCGCAGGCGTACATGATCGTGCTCGCGTGCATCAGCGCTCTGCTGCTGATCGAAATTGTGCGCCGCGCGCCGTCGACGAGATTCGCGTATCACAGCGCGAGCGCAGCGCTGCTGGTGCTCGTCGGACTCGTCTTCTGGAACACCGACGCGTGGATCGTGCGGCACAACGTCGACCGCTATGTGGAATCGGGAAAGATCGATCTCGAGTATCTGACGCAGGAACTCTCCGCCGACGCGACGCCGGAGCTGATCGCGAGTCTAGCGCGACTGAAGCCGATTGAGCAGGCGACAGCGAGTACATGGTTGTGCCGGGCGAGCCAAAGGAAGGCTACCGGCGAACAGCGCTGGTTCGAGTGGAATGCGCGTGGGTCCGCCGCGCGCACCGCGCGTGAAAAGTGGTATCTCAGAACTCAACCGAACTGTCCTGCTTCGTCGTGAGTCACAAGCTCTGAAGCAGTTTTTTTAGCCGAGCTCGGCAGCGAGAAGCGCAGCCCCGAGTTCGCTAAATTTCCCCATGCTTCTCAGCGTCACCGATCGTGGGCTGTACTGCGAGGCCGGCGACTTTTACATCGACCCGTGGCAGCCTGTCGATCGCGCCGTGATCACTCACGCGCACGGCGATCACGCGCGCTGGGGATCCCGCCACTATCTCGCCTCCGCCGAGGGAAGCCGCGTTCTGCGCACCCGGCTCGGCGCCGATGCCTCCATAGAATATCTTGAATTCAAACAAATTATTTCGCTGAACGGCGTGCGCGTTTCGCTCTACCCCGCCGGACATATTCTCGGCTCGGCACAAATTCGGATCGAGCACGGCGGCGAGGTATGGGTCGTTTCGGGTGACTACAAGGTGGATCCCGATCCCACCTGCACCCCATTCGAGATCGTTCCCTGCCACATCTTCATCACCGAGTCGACCTTCGGACTGCCGGTCTACCGGTGGCGTCCGCAATCCGAAGTCTTCGCGGAAATGAAGGAGTGGTGGAGCGCCAATGCTGCGGCCGGGCGCGCGTCGATCATCTACGCGTACGCGCTCGGCAAGGCGCAGCGGGTGCTCGCGGGGCTCATCGACGCTGACATCGGTCCGATTTACACGCACGGCGCCGTCGAGCGCCTCACTCGAGACTACCGCGAATCGGGCATCGCTCTGCCGCCCACCCAACACGCGAGCGAGATGCCTCGCGGACATGACTTCGGCGGAAGTCTCATCGTCGCGCCGCCGTCGGCAGCCGGGAGCACGTGGTTGCGCCGCTTCGGCGCCGCATCGCCCGCCTTCGCGTCGGGCTGGATGCAGATTCGCGGAGCGCGCAGGCGCCGCTCGGTCGATCGCGGCTTCGTCCTTTCCGACCACGTCGACTGGCCGGCGCTGCTGTCGACGATTGAGGCAACGGGCGCCGAACGCGTATGGGTGACGCACGGATTCCGTGAGCCGGTCGTGCGATGGCTCGTCGACCACGGCATCGATGCACTGAGCATCGCGAGCCACTGGGAAGGCGAGGAAGAGGTCGAGTCGCCGGCCGCCGGGGAGGAGATCGTCGCGTGAAGCGTTTCGCGCAGCTCTTCGCCGAGATCGATCGCACCACGCGGACGAACGACAAGGTCGATGCGATGACCTCGTACTTCGCCGAGGCTGATGCGGCCGATGCAGCATGGGCGGTCTACTTCCTTTCCGGTGGCCGACCCAAGCGGCTGGTGCCCGTGCGCCGGCTGTCATCGTGGGCGATGGAGATCGCAGCAATTCCCGAGTGGCTCTTCGATGAGTGCTACGATGCCGTGGGCGATCTCGCCGAGACGATCTCGCTGTTGCTTCCCCCTGCAACGAGCTGCAGTGAGCGCCCGCTGCACGAATGGATCGAGCAGCGCGTGCTGCCGCTCGCAAAGCAGTCGGAGGAGGCGCAGCGCGAGAGCATTCGCGAGAGCTGGAGCGCGCTCGACGGAGTAGAGCGCTTCGTGTGGAACAAGCTGATCACGGGTGGCTTCCGCGTTGGCGTCTCGCACCAGCTCGTCGTGCGCGCGCTCGCGCGCGCGAGCGGCATCGACGAAGGGACGATCGCGCACCGTCTCACCGGACATTGGAAGCCGAGCGCTGACTCGTATCGCGCACTCATCGAGCCTGACACTCGGGACGCGGATCGCTCGCGTCCGTATCCGTTCTTTCTGGCCTACGCGCTCGAGGGCTCACTCGAGGAGCTCGGTCCCGCGCTCGAATGGCAGCTCGAATGGAAGTGGGACGGCATTCGCTCGCAACTCATTCGCCGTGACGGCAAGTCGTATCTGTGGTCGCGCGGCGACGAGCTCGTGACTGATCGCTTTCCGGAGATTGCCGCGGCGGCAGAGTTTCTCCCCGATGGGACGGTGCTCGATGGCGAGATCATGCCGTGGGCGAACGGCGCTCCCCTTCCCTTTGCGCAGTTGCAGCGCCGCATCGGACGCACGAAACTGAGCCCGAAGATTCTCGCCGAAGTTCCCGTGGTATTGATCGCGTATGACCTGCTCGAGCTCGAGGGCCGCGATCTTCGCACCGAGCCGATGTCAGTGCGTCGCGCGGCACTCGCGACACTCGTCGGCAACGCGCGCGCCGAGTCGCGGCTGCTTCTCTCTCCGGTTGTCGAAGCGCAGTCGTGGGACCAAGCACGCGCTGCGCACGCTCGATCGCGCGAGCAGCTCGCCGAGGGGCTGATGCTCAAACGGCTCGACTCGGCGTACGGCGTGGGCCGTCGCAAGGGCGGATGGTGGAAGTGGAAGGTGCAGACGGTCAGGGTCGACGCGGTGATGGTGTACGCGCAGGCCGGACATGGGAGGCGCGCCTCGCTTCACACGGACTACACCTTCGCGGTGTGGCGCGACGGCGTGCTGGTGCCGATCGCGAAGGCGTACTCCGGGCTCACCGACGTCGAGATTCGCGAGCTCGACGCCTGGATCCGCCGCAATACGATCGAAAAGTTCGGCCCCGTGCGACACGTGCATCCCGTGCACGTGTTCGAGCTCGCCTTCGAGGGCATTCAGGCATCGCCGAGGCACAAGTCGGGGATTGCAGTGCGATTCCCGCGAATCCTGCGGTGGCGCAAGGATAAGCCGGTGGCCGAGGCGGATACGCTCGACACGCTCCACACGCTGTTGAAGGAGCACTCGTGACGGCGGTCGCGGAGGTGCTTGAAGATGCGGATGCCGTCGGGTTGGGAGACTCGCGCGATGAGTTCGCAGCTGCAGATCGATGGTTCGCGTCGCGCGGTTGGAAGCCATTCGGCTTTCAGCGCGAAGTGTGGAGCGCGTACGCGGCGGGAGAGAGCGGATTGATTCACGCTGCGACCGGGACGGGCAAAACGCTTGCTGCGTGGTGGGGGCCGTTGCTGGAGTGGCTCGAGGAGACGAGCGACGTATCGCGTGGTCGCTCGCGTTCGCGCGTTGATGCGCGTGCGAAGAAAGTGCGGCGCAGCACCGCGCCACCGCTTCGCGTACTATGGATCACGCCGCTCCGCGCGCTCGCTGCCGACACGGTCGAGGCGTTGGGGGCGCCGTTAAGCGATCTTGGAATTCCCTGGACGCTCGAGTCGCGCACCGGCGATACGTCCGCGGCGATGCGCGCGCGTCAGCGGAAGCAGCTGCCAACGGTGTTGGTCACGACGCCGGAGAGCCTGTCGCTACTGCTCACGCGTGATGATGTGCGCGAGATCTTCGCCGACCTGCGTGCCGTCGTCGTCGACGAGTGGCACGAGCTGCTCGGCAGCAAGCGCGGCGTGCAGGTGGAGCTCGCCCTCGCGCGCGTGCGCACGCTCGCGCCGCGCGTGCGCACGTGGGGACTCTCCGCCACGATCGGTAACCTCGAGCAGGCGCGCGACGCGCTGTTGGGGGGACTCGGCGCGGGCGCCGATCGCGTGCCTTCCCGAATCGTGCGTGGCGTTGAGCCAAAGAGCATCGTCGTCGACTCGCTCATTCCGCCCACGATCGAACGTTTTCCGTGGGCTGGCCACCTCGGTACGCAGATGGTACCGCAGGTGGTCGCTGCCATCGAGGAAGGCGATAGCGCGATCGTGTTCACGAACACGCGCTCGCAGACCGAGATCTGGTACCAGGCGATCCTCGCTGCGCGCCCCGACTGGGCGGGGACGATCGCGCTGCACCACGGATCGCTCGATCGTCGCAAGCGCGATTGGGTGGAGGAGGGGCTACGAAAAGGCAGCCTGCGATGCGTGGTCGCGACGTCATCGCTCGACCTCGGCGTCGATTTCTCCCCCGTCGACCGGGTGTTGCAGATCGGATCTCCCAAGGGCATCGCCCGGCTGCTGCAGCGCGCCGGACGGAGCGGGCATCGCCCTGGCGCTGTGAGTCGCATCAGTTGCGTGCCCACGAATTCGCTCGAGCTGATCGAGGTCGCCGCGGTGCGCGACGGGATGCGTGCCGGCGCGATCGAGGCGCGTGCGCCCGTCGAACGGCCGCTCGACGTGCTCGCGCAACACGTGGTGACCGTCGCCATCGGTGGCGGCTTCGAGCCGGCGCAGCTGCTGGCAGAGGTACGTGGCACTCGATCGTTCGCCGCACTCACAGACGACGAGTGGGAGTGGACGCTCGCCTTTCTCACGAGTGGCGGCGCTGCGCTCACAGCGTACCCCGAGTATGCGCGACTCGTGCGCGATGGCTCGCGCTTCGTGGTACAGGACGCCGAAATCGCTCGGCGGCACAAGATGGCGATCGGAACCATTGTCGGCGATGCGCACATCACGGTGAGCTATCTGCGCGGCGGCACGCTTGGCTCCGTGGAGGAGTCGTTCATCGCGCGACTGTCGCCAGGCGATCGGTTCGTGTTCGCGGGGAAGCCGCTCGAATTCATCCGTGTGCGCGACATGAAGGCATGGGTGAAGCGCGCGTCGAGCGTGAAGGGAGCAATCCCGCGCTGGGCGGGAAGCCGGATGCCGCTGTCGGGCGAGCTCGCAGAGATGCTCCGCGGCCGACTCGGCGAGGCGTCGAATGGCGTGTATCGCGACGCCGAGATGGAGGCGGTGAAGCCGCTGCTCGAGCTGCAGCGAAAGTGGTCGGCGATTCCGAAGCCGAGCGAGTTGCTAATCGAGCGTGTGAAATCGCGCGAGGGATGGCATCTCTACTTCTTCCCCTTCGAGGGGCGGCTCGTGCACGAGGGGCTCGCGGCGCTCGTCGCGTACCGGATGTCGCGGCTGCGTCCGATCACCTTCTCGATGTCGTCGAACGACTACGGCTTCGAGTTGACGAGCGCCGAGGGGCCGCCGCTCGACGAGGCGCTCGCGGCGGGGCTGTTGACGCCGGAGAATCTCGTCGAGGACATCCCCGCATCGTTGAACGCGACGGAGATGGCGAAGCGGCAATTTCGCGAGATCGCGCGGGTGGCAGGACTCGTCTTCCCGGGGTTCCCGCGCGCGGGGAAATCGGCGCGGCAGCTGCAGGCGACGAGCGGTTTGTTCTTCGATGTGTTCAGGCAGTACGACCCGTCGAACATGCTGTTGACGCAGGCGCATCGCGAGGTGCTGGAGCGGCAGCTCGAGCGGAGCCGTCTCGGTCGCACGCTTCAGCGCATCGCGGGGGCGCAGGTGATCGTGACGGCACCGCCGAAGGTGTCGCCGCTGGCATTTCCGCTCTGGGTCGATCGCAATCGCGAGCGCGTGTCGTCGGAGAAGCTCGCGGATCGCATCAAGCGCATGCAGCTGTCGCTTGAACGCGCGGCGGGGAAATCGTGACGCCGGTGATGACCGGAGCGATCGAGATGGAGGTCGCCGGCGAGGAGCTCGAGCTACTGCCGGATCATGCGGTCCTATGGCGTGAAAGATCCACGCTCTTCGTCGCCGACCCGCACTTCGGGAAGGCGGCGACCTTTCGTTCCGCCGGGATCTTCGTGCCGGAGGAGACCACGGCGATGACGCTCACGCGGCTCGACGCGCTGCTCATCGCGACCGGCGCCGAGCGCATCGTCTTCCTCGGCGACTTTCTTCATGCGCGCGAGGGGCGCCATCCGTCCACGCTGCGCGCCATCGAGGAATGGCGCGATGGACACTCGTTCATCTCGATGCTACTCGTGCGCGGTAACCACGACGCACGCGCGGGCGATCCGCCGGATTGTATGAAGATCGAGTGCGCCGACGGTCCGCTCATCGACGGACCATTCGCGCTAGCGCATCATCCGTCGATCGTGCCTGGCGCGTATGTGCTCTCGGGGCACGTGCATCCGGGCGCGCGCTTATACGGCGCGGGACGCGAGCGCGTGCGTGTGCCGTGCTACTGGTTCGGGCGCGAGTACGCGGTGCTCCCGGCGTTCGGCGAGTTCACGGGGCTCGCGGACATCAACGCGGGCGAGGGCGACCGCGTGTGGGTGACCACGGGCGAAGAAGTCATCCCCGTCACGGTGGCAGAGCCGTTGGATAAGTCGCGCTAAAAAGGAATCGCGCGTGCGACGTTGGCTTTGCCCGATGGTCGGCGTTTGGCTCTAGTGAAAAACATCTCCACATCGATATCGTCGACCGTGACTTCGATCCCTGCCGCACAACGCAAACTGATCGTCGGTATCGTCGTGGTGACGATGGCGGCATTCGCCATGGTGATCGCTGATCTGGCGAGCGGGGGCCGTCCTGATCCGCCGACACTGCGCGCCGCGGCCATCCTCCTCGACGGCCCGTGGCGCTTCCGCACCGGCGATGACCCGCACTGGGCGGATGCGAGCACCGACGATAGCGGATGGGAGCAAATCGACATGACGCCCGCGCGGGGCAGCCACGACGGTGACGTGGGTCTGCCCGATTACGTCGACGGATGGATGGCGCACGGTCACGCCGGCTATCGCGGCTACGCCTGGTATCGGCGCACGGTGGATGTGCCGGCCGGATCCGCGTCGTGGGACATACTGGGGCCGAGTCTCGTCGATCACGGCTATGAGCTTTATTGGAATGGCCAATTGCTCGGCGGGTCGGGCAACATTGGTGCGAACCCGCGCCTCGTCGGCACGCGCCCGCTGAAGTTTGCCCTTCCAGCCGGCGCGGCAGGTACCAATGGCGTGATCGCCGTCCGCGCGTACATGAGCCCACGGTCCAAAGGCAACGCGACCGCCGGCGGCATGCACAGCGCGCCCTGGCTCGCGCCGCAGCCGATTGGCGACGCGCTTCACCGCGCTCACTGGCAGCGAACGATCGCTGGTTACATCGTCGATGCGATCGAGCCGATCGCCATGATGGCGCTTATCGGGTTGATGCTCTGGCGCCGGTCGTTTAGCGACCACAAAGGCTGGATGCTCTTTGCGGGCATCGCGCTGGCGCTGACGGCGGTCAGACGCTGCAGCAACGCGATCGCCTCGTGGACCGATCTCGAAGATCTCAGGGCCTACGCGTGGGTGGCGACGTGGATTTCTGCTCCGGTCATCGCCGCCTGGTTGCTCGCCTGGAACCGCTGGCGCCTGCCACCCTGGCGAATGATCGACGTTGCGGCTCTAGTGTTGGCGGTCGCTGGGACCATCGGAGCCGCGATCCATTCGGACAGAGTGACGAGTGGCAGCCGGCTCGCGTCGATCGCGCTGTTTGTCGTGATTGGTGCGCGCATCGCGCGCGGCGGACCAGCGCGTATCCTGGCGCTCGTCACGCTGGCCTCGATAATGGCCGCGATCTTCGGGGGCGAGTTGCTCGATCCGATAGGCGTGCCGGGCATCTGGTTTCCGTTCGGCATCGGCGTATCGCGAACCCAGTACATCTACGCGATCGCCCTCCCGCTTCTGGCCATTTTGATCGTGCGAACCTTGGGTCTCGAAAGCACTGGTATCGACACACTTTGACCAAAAATCGCGTCGCGTGTAACATCGCACATACAGTCGCTTCTGTCGCTTCGCTACGGCCTAGAGGGAGCAAACTCGCGTGACGCGCCGCTCCGCAGCATGGTCCATCCGATTGCGGCAGCGACTGCCGAGGCGAACAACACTCCGAGCTTCGCGGAATCGAGAAGCGCGAGATCGGAGAAGGCGAGCGCGCCGACGAAAAGCGACATCGTGAAGCCGATCCCACCGAGGCAGCTCACAGCACTCAGAAGGCGCCAGTTCACGCCGGACGGAAGTACGGCGAAGTGAAGACGAACGGCGAGCCACGCCGCTAGGGTGATGCCGAGCGGCTTGCCCAGCACGAGTCCGAGCGCCACACCGCTCATGATCGAGACTGAGTGCGATCCCGAAGCTCCACCGAGCCGCACGCCGGCGTTCGCGAGCGCGAACAGCGGGACGATCAAGAACGCAACCGGCGCGTGCAAGACTTGCTCGAGTCGCTCCAACAACGGTGTCTCATTGGGCTTGGCTGTGCGTGCCGGGATCGTGAATGCGAGGAGTACGCCGGCGATTGTCGCGTGAATGCCGGAGAAGAGCACCGCGACCCAGAGCAGGACACCAAGGAGGATGTAGGGGACGGGATTTCGCACACCGCTCAGATTGAGCGCGATCAGCATCGCGAGCAGCACTCCGGATATTGCGAGGGCCACCGACGATATCGATGCGGTGTAGAAAATCGCGATGACGAGCACGGCGCCGATGTCGTCGACGATGGCGACCGCGGCGAGAAAAACGCGGAGTGCAACCGGAACGCGAGAGCCGAGGAGCGCGACGACACCGAGGGCGAAGGCGATGTCGGTGGCCATTGGGATGCCCCACCCTCTCGCACCAGGCCCGCCGGCATTCAACGAGGCGAAGATGAGCGCCGGGACGATCATCCCGCCGATCGCGCCGGCGATCGGAAGCGCTGCCTGCCGAAAGGTGGCGAGCTCGCCGACCAGCATCTCCCGCTTTATCTCGAGCCCGACGACAAAAAAGAAGACGGCCATCAGGCCATCGTTGATCCACTCGTGCACGGAAAGCTCGAGCATCAACTGCGTTCCGCCGACCAGCAAGGGATGATGGAGGACGGCATCGTAGGCCTGACTCCACGGCGAGTTGGCCAGGACGAGCGCAATCACCGTGCACGCGAGTAGCGCGATTCCGCCGGCGGCCTCGCCGCGAAAGAATCGTTCGAAGGGACGCAGCCAGTGCGCTCGTGAATTGTCGGGCGTCGACTCGCTCGTCACGGGTCTTCGGCGGCGACGTGCACAACGGTGAGAAGGAATGCGCCGCCATTCGATGACCGGGCGGAGTGCTCGACGTTCGCCGCAACCACGAGAAGATCACCCATGGTGAGTGAGTACTCTTTCCCGGCGGCCGTGACGGTGATGTCGCCCTCCACCAGCTGAATCGAGATCGGACCGATCGTGCTGTGTGCGGGAAGTACGCCGTTGACGCCCAGCGCGATCATGGTGACGCGAAGCGGCCCCTGCTTGACGAGCGTCCGTGCACTGCGACCATGCTGCTCGACGAGTCCACGATCGATCAGCATCGCGTCTTCGGTGAGATGTTGGACGAGCACTTCACCGCTGATCGTGCGGTGCATTGAGGACATTGCGGAGCTCTCCGGTTGGGCCGTGGGCTACGGTGCGCGCGATGTAACCTAACGATGGAGTCGTAGCGGCCGTACCGAGTTCGAGGCGGCCTTGTAAGGATTGCGGCCCGAGCAGCATCTATCGTGTGATGCCACTCAAGGAAGAAGCAACGTCGCTGGACGAAGCAGCGTTGATCGCTCACGCCGCGTCGGGATCTCATGACGCGCTCGCGGCGCTCTTCGCGCTTCACGGCCCGCACGTACATCGCATCGCCTATCGTCTGACAATGTCGGCCGACGACGCAGATGACGTTGTCCAGGACGTGTTCATCGGGCTGCCCGAAGCGCTCAACGCGTTTTCGAGGACAGGCGACTTCTCCGCGTGGCTCCGAAGGGTCGCGGTGCGAACGACGCTCATGCGGATGCGCGCGAGCCGACGACGCACCGCCACTGCGATTCGGGCCGTGGGCGAGAAAGACACTGTGATGTCGAATTTCATGCTGGACCGAATGGCTATTGCCACAGCGCTCGTTGCACTGCCCGATGATCTGCGCATCGCCTTCATGCTTCGTGACATCGAAGGGTATTCGCACGCTGAGATCGCAGCGATGCTGGGCATTCGTACTGGTACGGCGGAGGTTCGGGTCCATCGCGCGCGGCGAAAGCTGCGCGCACTACTGGGAGAGCGCTGATGAATACTTCTGAGGAAGAGCTCCGCGTACGCGCGCTGCGAGACGCGATCGAGACGCTGGAGACGCCTCCGCTGCGGGACGATTCCTTGTCCAGAATCTCGGCCCGTCGTGCGCGGGGAGAGCGCATTGCGCTCGTGGTTGCCGATGCGGCAGTTGCCGGACGTGCGGGCGGTCGTGGGGTCGTCGCGGTGCTCGTCGCCGCCGTTGCGGCGCTCGTCATCGCCGCGATCGTCATGCGGCGCGGCGCGGGCGCCCCCGCCACGTCCATCTCCGACGGAGTCGCGCTGGCGGCTGTCGACTCCGCGTGCGCAAACGCGCCAACGACAATGAGAGACTCGTCCGCGCTTCGCCACCTCATGATATCTGCGTTCGGTGTCCCCGCCGCGTGCGGCGCCGAACCCGGACAAGATGCGCCGATCGCGTTCGACGCATCGCAGATCAGGCCCGGTACGTTCTCGTACAGCAGTCTGTCGATCACCGACGGAGTCTTCACGAGCCGTCACGGCTCGTCTGCGATCACCGTCTCGCGCATGACATGGAAGGGCGTGCCGGCACTCCTCGCGGTGCGCGACGGCCCGCTCATTACGGGAGTGCATCTCGACTCGCTGGTGGTATCTGCGGACGGGCCAACAGCGCTCTACTGGGCCAGCACCTACTACACACAGCATCCGCGCGGAGTGATCCACGCCGAATTCGACTCGACGTCGATCAGAATCGCGAGGACCGGGCGTATCGACACGGCCGCCACAATTCCCTTCCGGATGAAGAGCGGCCAGCTCCCGTTCGGCTTCGCGCTGCCCCTGGCCATTCCCGCATTGCCGCTGACACCAGGCTGGCATGGCACGGTCGAAATCGCGCCACCCATCGATCCGCGGGCATACAAGTACTTCCTCCGGCCGTGGGAGACGATGCGGCTCCGCGTCGTGGGTCGCGAGACGGTTCGCGTCGCCGCAGGCGTCTTCGATTGCTGGAAGGTGCAGATCGGAGATCCTGACGGCGAGGCGACGATGTGGGTGAGCACGTCCAATCATCTGGTGATCCGCTCCATTGCCGTCGGCCGCAATGGCGACACCTCGTTCGAAGATCGACACGAGCTCGAAAGCGCGATATTCGACTCTCATTGACCCGAAATCGCTTCTCGCGCGACACTGCGCACAAATCGCTACCAATCGCTTCACCACCCGATAGATGTGCGTCGCGGTGCGCTCGGAGTCCTTCGAACCAAAATGCTGGAGAGAGCCTCCCGGGAAGTCGAGTATGCGCGTGTTCGCATCACCGAACTCGTTTGCCCCCTCTCTCCCCCGGACGGTACCTCATGTTGTCCCTACGTTCGATCGCCCGAGTGCTCCTTCCCGCGTGCGCGTTGGGAGCGGGCACATTCCTCAGCGCATGCAGCGACTCCAACGGCCCCGGTAGCGCCTCAGGCAATAACCTCTCCGTCGCCGTCGCGACCATGCCCACCGCAGCCGTCGGCAAAATCGTCGGCTCCGGAGCGGCCGGTGTCTCGCTCGATCGCCACGTTCCCGATGCAGCTGGCACCCACACCCTCGTCATCACGAGCGCCGCGGTGTCGCTCACGCGCATCGAGCTCGCGACTATCGATTCGGCCGGCTGCGCAAATGATGATCACCCCGAGCCCGACGATGACCGCTGCCATCATCTCGAGACCGGCCCGCTACTCGTGCAGCTGCCCACCGACAGCTCCGTCATCACGATGTTGACGCTACCACTTCCCGCCGGCACCTACCGCGCACTCGAGGCGAAGATTCGCCCGGTTCGCGCGCAGGACGACGGCGGCAGCGCATTCCTCACCGCACATCCGGAATTCGCCAACGTCAGCGTCCGCGTAACAGGGACATTCGACGGCACACCGTTCACGTTCAGCGGCGACGCGAACTCCAACCTCGAGCTCGGATTCGACCCGCCGATCACGGTCGGCAGCAGCGCGACGACGGTCACGGTGCATGTGAGCATCAATCGCTGGTTCGCCGATCGAGATGGTAATCTCATCGATCCCTCCACCGCCAACTCCGGTGGCGCGAACGAGCAGCTCGTCAACGACAACGTGCGCCGCTCCTTCCACGCGTTCGAAGACAACGGCCACCACGGCGATGACGGACATGGCGACGATGGTTTCGACGACCATGGCAACGATGGCAACGGTCACGATGGCGGTGACGATCACGGCGGCGACGGCCGCGTCGTTCACTAACGCAGGCTAGAAACGCACGCTAGCGATGCTGTCGGCTGCTCATCACACGATGGGCAGCCGCAGCAGCGCCTCGCACCCCTCGCGATCCCCGCGATTCTCCAGCGTCAACGTTCCACCGTGCGCCTCGGCGATCTGGCGACTCAACGCCAGCCCGATCCCCGAGCCGTCGGGCTTCGTCGTAAAAAACGGGACGAACAGATTCGAGCTGTCGGCGATGCCAAACCCTTCGTCGCGCACCCACAGATGCAGCCACGTCCCACACTGCTCCCATCCCACCGTGACATCGCCGCCCGTCTCGAGCGACGCATCAGCCGCATTGCGCACGAGATTGATCAGCAGCTGATCGAGTTGATCGCCGTCGCCGAAGATGCTGAGCGGCTGCGCCTCCACCACCTGCACATGAAGGCGAGTCTCGAGCTTGGCAGTGCGAGTGACCCACGTCGCGACCTCGACCATCGAGTGCTTCGGCCCGGGCAGGCGCGCGAGGATCGCGTACGAAGTCATGAAGCGGCTCAGCGACCCCGCGCGATTCGAGATGACGGCGAGTCCCTGCCTGACATCTTCCTCGGATTCTGCGTCGCGTACAGGCGCATCGATCACCGACTGCAAACTCTCCGCGATCGACTTGATCGGCGCGAGCGAGTTGTTGATCTCGTGCCCGAGCACGCGGATGATGCGCTGCCACGCCAGGCGCTCTTCGTCGCGAAGTGCCTTGCTCAGATCCGACAGCACCACCAGCTGGTGCGGCTGGCCATTCTGGCGGAACGTCGTGCGCCGCAGCTGCCATCGCCCCGCGCCGCCAGGAAACATCGTGTCGACGGTTCGAATCGCATCGCCGCCCAGGCACTCCTCGAGGCCGAGCTCTGCGCCCGTGCGGCCGAGCAGGCGCTCGCTCGGCTGCGCGAGCAGACGCTCGCCGGCACGATTGAGCAGCCGCAGCCGATGCGTTCCGTCGAAGGTGAAGATCGCCACGTCGATCTCCTCCATCACCGTGCGCAGGAGCGACGTTGCCTCGAGAGTGCTGAGCCGCTGCGAGCGCAGCGTCGCGGCGAGCATGTTGACCTCGAGCAGCGCGAGGCCGAGCGCATCGCTGTCGCGCGCCCCGCGCGCCCGCGTGGAGAAGTCTCCCTCGCGAAGCGCGGCCAGCATGTTCGAGATCGTCTGCAATGGGCGTACGACGCGTTCCTGCGTCGCAAGGGCGAACGAGAGCCAGCAGACGAGCACGAACAACGTGAGCGTCCACCGCACCTTGTCATCGTAGTCGCCGAACCAGAGCAGGAGGAGCGCCGTGCCGCTCCCGGCGACACCCGCGAGCAGTGCCAGGCCGAAGACGTGCCGCTCGTGCGTTAGTCGCTTGCGATGACGCCGAGGGTCAGAGGCCATGCGCGGCCAGGCGGCGATACAGCGCGCTGCGGCTGATACCGAGCGCCTTCGCGGCGTGACTCACGTTTCCATCGTACCGCGACAGCGCCTTTTGAATCAGCACACGCTCCGCTTCCTCGAGCGTCACCTCTTCGGCCCGCGGCCCGGGGACGGTGCCCGCGCGCAGCGCGAGATCGATCGCGCGCACCTGCTCACCCTGCGCGAGCAGCACGGCGCGCTCGACGACGTGATCGAGCTCGCGAATGTTGCCGGGCCAGGGATGCTCGAGCAGTGCCTGCATGGCGGCGTTGTCGAACGACATGAGCGGCTTCGCGTAGCGCGTGGCGTGTTTCCGCAGGAAGAAGTTGGCGAGCGGCGCGACGTCATCCCGCCTGTCGCGCAGCGGCGGAAGCTGGATCTCGATCGTGTTCAAGCGAAAGAGAAGATCCTCGCGAAAGCGCCCCGCCGCAACCTCGGCGTGAAGATCCACGTTCGTCGCTGCGAGCACCCGGACGTTCACCTGGCGTGGCCGCGAATCGCCCACTCGCTCGACTTCTCCCGCCTGCAGCACGCGCAGGAGCTTCGACTGCTGGTGCAGCGGGAGATTTCCGATTTCATCGAGAAAGAGTGTTCCGCGATCGGCGAGCTCGAAGCGCCCCATGCGGTCGCTCTTCGCATCGGTGAACGAGCCTTTGACGTGTCCAAAGAGCTCGCTCTCGAACACGCCCTCGGACAGGCCGCCCATGTTCACCGCGACGAAGGCGTGATTGCGACGCGGCGAGATCGCGTGCATCCAGCGCGCAGCGAGCTCCTTTCCTGTTCCATGCTCGCCGCCGATCAACACGTTCGCATCGGACGGGCCGACGCGCGACATCAGCTCGAGCACGGGTCGCATGCGAGGCGAGTCGGCGATGATCTCGGGCGCGCCTTCGCCGCGCAGAATCTCATTCTCCCCTTCGAGACGCTGCGACCGCCGCAACGCGCGCGACAGCTCGAGCTGCGAGTTGACGGTGGTCAGCAGCCGCGCGTTGTCCCACGGCTTCTCGATGTAGTCCCAGGCGCCGCGCCGCATCGCCTCCACCGCGCTGTCGACGCTTCCCCACGCCGTCATCACGATCACGGCCATCGTGTGATCGGCCGCTTGCAGGCGAGGGAGGATATCGAGCCCCTCCGTTCCGGAGGTCGTGTCGCGCGAGTAGTTGAGATCCATCAGCACGGCGTCGAGCGCCCGCGTCTCCACCGCGCTCAGGATCTCCGCCACCGAGCGCGCGACCTCGATCTCGAAGCCGCGCCCCTTGAGCATCAGGCGAAGCGCTTCGAGCACATCGGACTGATCGTCGGCGATCAGAATTCTCGACGGACGATCCTTTCCGCCATCGCCGTTGGTTGCGATCACGAAATACCACCCCCGAAATACTGCCGCACGCGCTACTCCTCGCGCAGGGTAATGATGGGATCGAGCCGCGTCGCGCGCCGAGCAGGAATGTAGCACGCGAGGAGTGCGACCGCTGCGAGCAGAAGCGAGACACCGAGCAATGTCTTTGGATCGCTTGCGCTCACATTGTAGAGCAGCCCCGTCACCACGCGCGAGAGCGCGAACGCGCCGAACAGTCCGATGACGATACCGATGCCGGCGAGCGATGCGCCGTGCGACATCACGAGCTGCAGCACCTTGCGCGGATGCGCGCCCAGAGCGAGGCGAACGGCGAGCTCGCGCGTCCGCTGCGTGACCATCGCCGTCATGACGCCGAAGATGCCAACCGCGGAGAGCGCGAGCGCGATCATCGCGAAGATCCCGAGCAGCGAGGCGCTGAAGCGCTGCTGCGCGAGCGAGCGGGCGAGCACGGTCTCCATCGAGCGAATCGTGCCGAGCGACTGATCCGGATCGAGCGAGACGAGCGTACGCTTGAGGGCCGAGGGAATATTGGTGGCGTTGTCGCGCGTTCGAACCACGAGCGTCAGCCCCGGATACGATGCCTGATGCTCCGACAGATACATGGCCGGTGCGGGATCCGTATCGAGCGCGAGGCGACGCACATCGCCGACCACGCCAATGACCTCGCGCAGCGAATCGGAGTTGTAGCCGGCGGACACTCGCATCCCGACCGGATTCCGCCCGGGCCAATATTTCCTGGCGAACGCCTCGTTCACAATAATCACGGGCGGCGTCGTCGAGTCATCCGCTGCTGTGAACAAACGCCCCGCCTTGAGCGGAACCTTCATCACGGAGAAAAAGTCCGGGGTGACGACGTCCAGCATTTCTCCGTGCTGAGACGGAATTCCGTCTCCACGCGGCTCGCCCTCGAGCGCAAAACCAATGACCATATTGTTGCCGGTCAGTGGCAGAATGCTCACACCCGCAGCAGACGTAACCCCCGGTATCGTCCGCACCTTGTCGAGCATCTGATCGTAGAACGCAGCCTGCTGTCCGTCGGTCTTGTATTTCACATCGGGAAGCGACATCTCGGCGGTCACGATATCGTGCGAATCGAACCCTGGATCCACGAGCTGCAAACGGAGCAACGTCGCACTCAGCAGGCCGGCGCCGGCAAGCAGTACGAGCGAGAGTGCGACTTCCGCGATCACCAGCGCGGAGCGTGTGCGATTCCCGCCACCAGATCCGGTGACGGAGCGTCCGCCATCCTTGAGTGTTCCGTTCAGATCTGAGGAGCTGAGCTGAATCGCCGGCATCAAACCGAAGATCACTCCGGTGCTTATGGTCACGAGCGTGGTGAAGACGACCACGCGCCAATCGAGCGTGATGTCGTTCACGCGCGGGAGGGCGCTCGGGGCGATTCTGAGCAGCAGTTCCGTGCCCCACACCGCGAGTAGTAGTCCCGCAATTCCGCCAACGAAGGCCAGTAGCACACTCTCGGTGAGCACTTGCCGCAGGATAACCGATCTGCTCGCTCCGATCGCGGTGCGAACAGCGACCTCCTTCGAGCGCAGGGTAGAGCGTGCCAGCATCAGATTCGCGACGTTGGCGCACGCGATGAGCAGCAGGCAGCCCACGGCACCAGCGAGTACGAGTAGCGAAGTGCGCGAGCCGGACACGATCGTGTCCTGAAACGACTTCATTCGCGAGCTGCGATCGTGATTCGTCCCCGGATACAACGTCGACAGCCGCGCCGATATCATCTGCAGCTCCGACTGTGCCTGACTCAGGGTCGCGCCCCCTTTGAGTCGCGCAATGCCACGCAGATAGTGAGAGCCACGCTGTTCCTGGAAAGTCGAATCGCCCGCCAATGTGAGCGGTACCCACGCATCGACATCCTCCGATGTGGAGGGAAATGTGTAGCCTTTCGGCATCACTCCAATCACGGTGTAGTCGATGGCGTCGAGTCGAATCTGTCGGCCCACCACTCGCGGATCGTGCTGAAAAAATCGCTGCCACGCGCCGTACCCGAGCACGACCTCTCGTCCGCGCTTCGGCAGCTCTTCCTCCATCGTCGGAGCCCGGCCGAGCATCGGTGCAATCCCAAGGACGTGAAAGAGATTGGAGGAGATCTGCGATCCGCGCAGCTGCACCGCGGCGTCGTTGTTTCTAAGGCTGAACGATGCATCGCCGTAGGCCGCGAGTTCCGCATGCGTAGATCCCGATCGAAGATCAACGAAGTCCGGCGCGGAGATCGAGCCGAGCTCCACCTCTCCCCTCGTCGTACCGAAAGCCACCAGCTTCTGCGACTCCGGATACGGCAACGGCTTGAGCAGCACTCCGTTCACGACGCTGAAGATGGCCGCGCTCGCGCCGATACCGAGCGCGAGGCAGACGACGGCTAGCACGGTGAATCCCGGGCGCGAGACCAGCATGCGCATCGCAAACTTCAAGTCGCGAACGAAGGCTTCCATGATCAGCCTACCTCGAAGCCCGACTCGCGCAGCTGCACTTCATCGCGCGCGGCCTGCTCCTGATTGAGATCCTCGACGATCAGACCGTCGAACAGATGAATCGAGCGGTCCGCATGGCGCGCGTAGCGCGGGTCGTGCGTGACCATGATGATCGTCGCTCCCTGCCGATGCAGATCGCGCAGCAGCTCCATCACCGCCTCGCCGTTCGTCGAATCGAGGTTTCCCGTTGGCTCGTCAGCGAGCAGAATCAGCGGCTCGCCCGCGACGGCGCGGGCTACGGCGACGCGCTGCTGTTGACCGCCGGACAGCTGCGATGGGTAGTGCTTCATGCGATGCGACATCCCCACCTTCTCCAGCGCGTCGTGCACGCGCTTCTTGCGCTCGCTCCCTTCCATGCCGCGATAGGTGAGCGGCAGCTCGACGTTCTCGTAGACGGTGAGATCGCCGATCAGGTTGAACGCCTGGAAAATGAATCCGATCTGCCGATTGCGAACGCGGGCACGCTCGGCCGCGCTCAGCTTCCCGACCGGCTCACCATCGAGGAGGTACGTGCCATCTGTTGGCGTGTCCAGCAATCCTAGAATGGAAAGTAGCGTGGTCTTGCCACACCCCGACGGGCCCGCGATCGCGAGATAGCCGCCACGCTTCACTTCGAGATGAATCCCCGAGAGCGCGTGCGTCTCCACCTCGTCCGTGTAATAGACCTTCGTGATTCCGTCGAGGCGCAGAAGCGGGGAATCCAGCGTGGTCGTGCCGGACGTGAACGGCTGAGATGAGGTCATTGTGATCGCGGGG
>Ga0193716_1000589_pt1 | contig 22052 bp, 20 predicted proteins | sample U2c1metaG_FD_145901 | JGI IMG/M metagenome (GOLD analysis project Ga0193716, IMG submission 145901) | Soil microbial communities from a riparian zone of the East river system, Colorado, United States - U2c1 | ecosystem: Environmental > Terrestrial > Soil > Riparian zone | place: USA: East River...
CGCCAGGTCCGGCGCCGATAAGATAAACGCGGCCCATCAGGCGATCCCCTTTCCGGTGGACGGATTTTTTGCGTGCTGGCGGAATTGCTCGAATTTATTTTCGCTCGCCAGCTGGTGCAGCAAGCGCTTGGTCGCTTCCGGATCGCCGGGGTTTTCGGCGGCGCGAAGAGTTTCGCGGGCCGCGCCCAGCAGTTCAAGCCAGTTTTCATACTCGGGGCCGAACTGGGCTTCGAGTTGTTTGCGCAGACGCTGGGCCAGCGCCGGGCTTTTCCCATTGGTTGAGATGGCGATTTGCAGATCTCCGCGTTGGACGACCGAACCGTAGTAGAAATGGCAGTTTTCCAGATCGTCGACTGCGTTGCAGAAAACCTTGCGCGTTTCAGCCTCCCGGTAGACGGCGGAATTAACGCCGGGAGCGCTGGTGGCGGCAACGACCAGATGAGCGCCGTCGACGTCAGCAGGAGAAAATGGTCTGGCGTGCCATTCCAGCACTTCACAGAGCGCCCACTTGGCGATCTGCGCCGTGGCTTGGGGCGCGACCACTTTCACGCGGGCCCCGGCGGCCAGCAGACCGTCGATTTTTTGTTCGGCGACGACTCCCGCACCGACGACCAGAACCGTCCGGCCCTCGAGTTTTACGAACATGGGAAACAGGCTCATGTCAGTTCTCGATTCCCTTGGGGACCTGGCCGGCCGCCAGGTCCCGCTCTACGGCGCTGACAACGGAGCCTGCCAGCACGTTTCGCAAATCGTCATTCGTGTGACGCTGAAAAAATTGGCGCAGGTTTTCGTCGGTTTTCTTTTCCTGATTAAAAGTCCGGAGAAGCCGCTCAATGGCGTCGGGAACTTCGGTGGCCGCGCAGCGGTATCCGACCGGGCGGGCGATGGCGGCAAACTGGCCCACGCTGCCGCCAATGCAGAAATAGTAGGCGTCTACCATTTTGCCGTTTTGCCTTATTTTCTTGCCTTCGATCCCGATGTCAGCGATCCAGTGCTGCCCGCAACTGTTCGGGCAGCCGGTGATGTGGAGTTTCAGTTGTTGCTCGAAGCCGGGAAGCCGGTTGTCGAGCTCTTCGGCGAGCCAGCGCGCAAAGCCTTTGGTTTCGGTGAGGGCGAGCTTGCAGAACTCAGATCCCGTGCAGGCGACGGTGCCACGGGCGAAGGCCGAAGCTTCAACGGGAAGGCCTGCGGCCGTCAGTTCGGCGGCAACTTTGTCGGCCTGTTCGCTGGGAATATTTACAATCACGAGATTTTGCATGATCGTGGCGCGCAGATGGCCGTCAGCGTATTTGTCGGAAAGTGCGGCAGCGGTGCGCAGTTGCTGGGGAGTGAGGCGACCGCGAAGGACGCTGGCGCCGACGTAGGAGAGCCCGGATTGTTTTTGCGCGTGGATCCCTACGTGGTCGCGGTGAATATCGGCGGGGGCGGCTTCGAGTTCGCCGGGGTCCAGCGAAAAACCGATAACGTTCTGGAGTTCGGCGAGGAACGAGTCCGCGGTCCAGCCGTGTTCCAGGAAAAGATATTTCAGGCGTGCTTTGTCGCGGCTGACGCGCAGGACTTCGCTCGCGCGGAAGACGGCGGCAACGCCCTTGGCGACGGCGACAACCTGATCAGGTCTGATGAAGGCGTTCAGCGCGACGGCGAGATGCGGCTGGGTGGAGAGTCCGCCGGCCACCCGCAGGGTGAAGCCGATCTCGGTTTGGCCGTTGCGCGTGCGGCGCGTGGCCGTGAAACCAACGTCGTTGATTTCCGGATACGAGCACCAGTCTTTGCATCCGGTGATGGAAATTTTGAATTTGCGCGGAAGATTGTAAAACTCGGAGTTGCCGCCGAGGGCACTATTGATTGCAAGAGCCAGCGGCGCTGCGTCTATTAATTCTTCGGCATCGAGTCCGGCAAGGGGGCAGCCGGTTACGTTGCGGGCGACGTCCCCGCAGGCTCCGGTGGTGGTAAGGCCAACTTTCCAGAGGCGCTCGAGTAGATCGGGGAGATTTTCTATCGCGACCCAGTGCAGCTGCACGTTTTGGCGGACGGTAATGTCGGCGACGCCTTTCCCGTACTCCTCGGAAATTGCAGCGATCGTGCGGGCCTGCTCGCTGGTTAGCAGGCCGTTGGGGATACGGATGCGGACCATGAAATACGGAGTGGGGTTGCCTTCTCCGCCTTTGCCGCCGGTCACGCCAAGGCCGTCGCCCTGGGTGTAAATTCCCCATGTCCGGAAATAGGTGCCGAGCCATTCGGCGGGAATCGACGAGTGGCCACCCTGGGCGAAGGACTGGATTTCGTCGAAGTGATCCCAGGCGTTTTTGGAACGCTTGAGACGCTCGACCTTTTGTGCTTTTGTTTCTTTGACTTCGCTCATGCTTGATTTTTTGGCCCCTAAAAAGAAAAACCCACGTGGCCGGAATCTCTGGCGACGTGGGCTTCGGAACTTTTGATTATTGTGGTGCTAAGTCCGAGAACTCCTAGGGCCAGAGATGGGCGCGGTGCAACACGCAGCGTTGCACATACAGCGACGGCACATCTGGCAGCACGTAATCATCAACGTAGAGAATACGCCGCCAGACACTGGGCTGTCAAACGGCGCGCGTTTTAATATTTCGATAGGATGGATTCGACAAACGAATAGTAGAGGCCAAAGCGAAACGCCTGCCGGCCGGGCCTTCTGGGCCCGGCCAGCAGCCCGCGCCTACTGGACGATGGTGGCCGACTTGATCGTATCGATCTTGGGGAAGCCTTTATCTACGTAGGACTTGCCCTCGCCCTGGATTTTGTCCTGGTCCGGACCGTTGTCGCCATACTGGTCGTAGAACATTTCTACGACGTTCATGCCCTTTCCTTCGACTTCGCCGAAAGGCGCGAAGCCCATGCGGTCGAGGCGCTGGTTGTCGGCGAGATTGATGAAGACCTGGGTGGTGCGGGTGTTGGGCCCGGCGGTGGCAAAGGTAATCGTGCCCTTCTTGTTGCTTTTTGTGACGGGGTCATCTTTGATTTCCGTTTTTTTCCAGGCGGCCGAGACAGGCGGGAAACTGCTGAGACCAAATTGGGCGACGAATCCGGGAACGACACGGAAGACGCTGGAGTTGTCATAGAAATGATGCTGGACGAGGTTGTAGAAGCGATCAGCACCGATGGGAGCCCAGACACGGGTGACGGCGAGAGTGAATTCACCGCGCGTGGTGACAAACCGCACGCGATAGGTGGCGGGGGCCTGGGATTTCAGCGCGGCGGGGCGCAGCAGGGTGTGGTCGTAGGTGACCGCAGGAGCGGCGACGGCCGGGGCCGGCGTCATGGCCTGCGGTTCGGCCGGCGGCGCCGGTTTTGGTTGTTCAGCGGAGGGCGTTTCCGCTGGCTTCTCCGTTTTCTTGCAGCCAGTGAAAAACAATGTGGCGGCAACTAGGATCGGGATTATCTTTTTGGCGTTCATGGAGCTCTCCTGAATGGTTGGTACTGAAAATTTTGATGGATTTGCTTCCCAAAAGCAAAATTTCGTCTTGCCCGGCTGCCGCCGAGTTCTGTACTCAGTTTTGCGGCGCGGCGGCAGTCGGTCCCTGGCGTAGCCCCTGGCTTACGCGTTCCACTTCGGTCATTACGCGGAGGGTGTTCTCACCCAGGATTTTCTTGATGTCGGCGTCGGAGTACCCGCGGTCGAGCAGGGCCTGGGTAATTTGCGGGAGATGGGTGGCATCCTCCATGCCGTAGGGCATGTTGGCTCCATCGAAGTCGGAGCCGAGGCCGACGTGGTCGGCGCCAACCAGCTTGACGGCATGGTCCAGGTGCTCAATGATTTTGCTCCAGTCGACCCGGGGAAGCTTGCCCCTAGCAACCTGCTCGCGTGTAAGGCGGTCGCCTTCAAGCAGTTGGCAGGCTTCGTTTTCGCCGCAGAGCTTTTGCACCTCCAGGGCAATGGTTTTGTTGATTTGCGGATCGGCTTTTTCAGCGTTGAGAAATTCCTGGCTAAGGAAGCTGACGTGGTAATTGATCTCGATGACTCCGCCTTTGGCGGCCAGGTCCTTGATCATTTGGTCGGTCATGTTGCGCGGGGCGCTGCAGATGGCGCGGCAACTCGAGTGGGAGGCGATGAGCGGAGCTTTGCTGGCTTCCAGGGCGTCATAGAAGGTCTTGTCGCTGACGTGGGAGATGTCAACCATCATGCCGAGTTTATTCATTTCGCGGACCACCTCTTTGCCAAACGGGGTAAGTCCGTTGTGCAGCGCTTTGTCGCCGGAGGAGTCGGCCCATTCATCGTTGCCGCTGTGGGTAAGCGTCATGTAACGGACGCCGAGGGCGGCGAATTTGCGCAGGACGTCGAGATCGGAGTTGATCATGTGGCCGCCTTCAACGCCCATCAGGGCGGCGATTTTGCCGTCCGCGTGAGCCTGGCGAACTTCGGCGGCGGTCGTAGCCAGAGTTAAGTCCCGGGGATGCTTCCGCACCTGGTCACGGACGGCCTCGATCTGCGCCAGGGCTCGCGTGACAGCTTCCGGGCCGGTGACTTTGCTGGGGATCCAGATGGAAAAGAAAATGGCGCTGAGGTTTCCTTCGCGCATGCGCGGGATATCGATGCTGCCTTTGGCGTCCCGCTGACCGAGATCAAATTTCCCGTCGAGCAAACGCTGCGTCGTGTCGTCGTGGGTGTCGACGACCAGCGACGAGAAATGGAGTTCGCGAGCGCGCGGTGAGAGGTCGCCGGCCATTACCATCGCCGCCAGCACAATACAAACGGTGAAGCAGACGCCGGATGAAAGAATTCGCTTGCGCATTGCACCTCGTTTTATTCCTCGCCCTTTTCTAGTGAGACCGCAATTCGCTGCTGACGCGTTCGTTTGCTTCCATTACGCGGAGCAGGTTGCCGCCGAGGATTTTGCGGATGTCTTCATCGGAGTAGCCTTTGCGCAGGAGAGCCTCGGTGATTTTGGGGAGATGCGAGACGTCATCCATGCCTTCAGGCATGGTGGCGCCGTCGAAGTCCGAACCCAGGCCGACGTGGTCCGGGCCGACTAGTTTTACCACGTGGTCGATGTGGTCGATGATGCGCTCCCAGCTGACATGGGGAAGCTGGCCGTCTGCGACCGCTTTCTTTTCCTGCTCGGCCATGACCCGGCCAACGCATTCTTCGTCCTTGCCGCATTGTTTGCTGAGTTTGTCGAGCAGCTCGACTACGCCGCCATTCAGCTTGTCGGAGGCGTCTTTGTAGTTTTGGTCGATGAAACTTTTTTCGTAATTGATTTGGATGACCCCGCCTCTAGCGGCCAGGTCTTTGATCATTTGGTCGGTCATGTTGCGGGGATGATTGCACAGAGCACGGCAGGAGGAATGCGACGCAATCAGGGGAGCTTTGCTCACTGCCAGTGCGTCGTAGAACGTTTTGTCGGCGACGTGGGAAATATCGACCATGATTCCCTGCCGGTTCATTTCACGGACGATGTCTTTGCCGTGATCCGTGAGGCCATTGTGGACCGGTTTATCGGTCGAGGAGTCGGCCCACTCGTCATTGTAGAAATGCGAGAGGGTCATGTAGCGGACGCCGAGGTCGCCGAAGATGCGCACCATCCGAATGTCGTTGCCGATCATGTGGCCGCCTTCAACGCCCATGAGCACGGCGATTTTGCCCTCCTGATGGGCCCGGCGGACTTCGGCGGCGGTCGTCGCGAAGCTGAGATCTCTGGAATACTGGCGGACGTTTTCGTGAACGGCGTCGATCTGATCGAGGGCCTGCTGGATGGCGGGTGCGCCCATGGTGCGGCCGTCAATCCAGATGGAAAAGAAGATGGCGTTTAAACCGCCTTCCCGCATGCGGGGGATGTCCACGTGGCCGTCTGGATTGCGCTTCCCGAGATCGTAATTCTTCGAGAAGAAGCGCTGCGTGGTGTCGTCGTGGGTGTCCAGGACGATGGAAGAGAAGTGCAGTTTTTTGGCGCGCTCGGCGATGTCGTCAGCCGAGGTGCGGGATACCACGAATGCGAAACACGCGAGCAGGCTGACGCTTAGCACGGAAACAATTCGGCGCATGAGTTCTCCTGGAGCCGTTGGTTGCGGTGAGAGTTTACCCCATCAGCCAGCCGAGCAGGGCTTGTTTCCACGCATCGCGATTGACGGCGGCGATGGATTCTGCGAGAGGAATTCCTTTGGGGCAGGCCACGACGCAATTCTGTGCGTTGGCGCAGTCCTGAATGCCGCCCGGTTCCATGACCGCTGCCAGGCGTTCGGATTTGTTCATCGCGCCGGTAGGATGCAGGTTGAACAGGCGAACCTGGCTGATGATGGCCGCACCGATAAATTTGCTGTGCTCGTTGACCTGCGGGCAGACTTCCAGGCAGTTGCCGCAGGTGATGCAGTTGGAGAGCGGGTAGCCGACTTGCTGGACGTCGGCGGCGACGCGCGGACCCTCGCCGAGGTCGTAGGTGCCGTCGATAGGAATCCAGGCTTTGACGCGCTTGAGACTTTCAAACATGAACTGGCGGTCCACAGCCAGATCCCTGACGACCGGAAATTTCCTGAGGGGTTCAATGCGGATGGGCTGTTCGAGTGAATCGACAAGCGCGGAGCAGGCCATGCGGGCCCGGCCATTGATCAGCATGGCGCAGGAACCGCAAATCTCTTCAAGGCAATTGGAGTCGTAGGTGACGGGCGTAGTTTTCTTGCCGTCGCGGGTGACGGGGTTTTCAGCGATGTCCCGCAGGCAGATGATTACGTTCATCGCAGGGCGCCATTGGAGTGCAAATTCTTCCCAAACGACCGGTTGTTGCGGGCCGGTTTGCCGTTTGATTCGTACGATGACCTGTTTTCTTGATTCAGCCATGGTGGCCTCTCGGGCGCACTGCTCAGGTGACGCGTGCTGCATAACCGGAAGGGGCGAACCCTTCCTCTGCAAAGTCAAAGTGAAAACCCTAAAATCTGAAGCAAAAACCTGAACCCAAAATCGCCTGTCCGCGCAGCCCCGGCCTCCTCAACCGCTTATTTGGCGGCGTCGTAGCGGCGGGGACGCGGCTTGATGAGGCCGATGTCCACGGGCTCATACTTCAGCTGGATATCGTTGTTGATCCATTTGGCGCGCGTCGTTTTAAGCCAGTTGGCGTCATCGCGCTCTGGAAAATCCGGCTTGTAGTGGGCGCCGCGGGATTCGTTGCGGGCCAGCGCACCGAGTGTCACGACTCGGGCCAGGATCAGCATGTTGCCCAGTTCGCGGGCAAAGTTTAGCGTTTGATTGGACCACTTGGTGCGGTCGCTCAGATTGATTTTCCGGTAGCGCGCTTGCAGCTCGCGCAACTGGCTGTCGGCTTTTTCAAGATTTTTGTTGATACGCGTAACGGTGACGTGTTCAGTCATGATCTCGCCGAGTTCGCGCCAGATGGTAATGGGGTTTTCTGTGCCGTCGTTGGCGATCAGCGCCTGGTTAAGATCGTCCTGGCGCTTCCGTTCCTTCGCAAAGACCGGGGAAGGTATCGCGTCGGCTCCCTTTTCAAGGCTCCTCGCGTACTTGACCGCGGCGGGACCCGCCAGGCCGCCGCCAAAGATGCAGGAGACCAGCGAGTTGGCTCCCAGGCGATTGGCGCCGTGATATTGATACTCACATTCCCCGGCGGCGTAGATGCCGGGGACGCTGGTGGCCTGGTCTTCGCCGTTCACCCAGATGCCGCCCATGGTGTAATGCATGGCGGGAAAGACTTTCATGGGTTGTTCGCGCGGGTCAACGCCGATGAATTTTTCGTAGATTTCAAGAATGCCTTCCAGCTTGTGGTTGAGCGTTTCGCGCGGGATGTGAGTGACGTCCAGATAGACAGCGGCTTGGCCGTCGATGCCTAACTTTTCCTGGTAGACGATGCGGTGAATGGCGCGGGTGGCGATGTCCCGAGGAACCAGGTTGCCGTATTTCGGATACCACTCTTCCAGAAAGTAAAATCGTTCGGCCTCGGGGATGCTTTTTGCCGAACGCGTGTCAGCCGGATTGCGCGGAACCCAGACGCGGCCGCCTTCTCCACGGGCCGATTCGCTCATCAGGCGGAGCTTGTCTTCGCCGGGTATCGCCGTTGGGTGCACCTGAATGAACTCGCCGTTGGCGTAGTCAACGCCTTGCTGGAACAAAGCCGATTGCGCCGAGCCGGTGCAGACGACCGAGTTGGTGGATCGTCCGAAGATGGCGCCAACGCCGCCGGTGGCGAAAATAACCGCATCGGCGGGGAAGGTGCTCACTTCCATGGTGCGCAGATCCATGGCGCAGATGCCGCGGCAGACGCCACTTTCATCGATCACCGCGGACAGAAATGTGGACCCTTCGAATTTCTTCACGCGGCCTTCGGCTTCGTGGCGGCGGACTTGCTCATCGAGAGCGTACAGGAGTTGCTGGCCGGTCGTGGCACCGGCAAAGGCGGTGCGGTGATAGAGCGTGCCGCCGAAACGGCGGTAATCGAGCAGGCCTTCCGGCGTGCGATTGAACATGACCCCCATGCGGTCGAGAAGATCGATGATGGCCGGCGCAGCTTCACACATGCGCTTGACCAGAGGTTGATTGGCCAGGAAGTCGCCGCCGTAAATCGTATCGTCGAAATGCTTCTCGGTCGTGTCGCCTTCGCCTTTTTGATTTTTCGCAGCGTTGATTCCGCCCTGCGCGCAAACCGAGTGGGAGCGCTTGACCGGGACGATCGAGAAAAGATCGACAGGGACGCCGGATTCGGCTACCCGTATGGTAGCCATCAGTCCGGCCAGGCCACCGCCTACGACGATTATTTTGGGCTGTCTCATGGTTGCGAATAGAAGCTAAAGGGATGCCAGTCGTACCGGAAGCTTATGAGGATCAAAATACCGACAACGCTGAGTGCGAGTCCGACGAAAACACCGAGCCGGCCAGCAGCCGTCTGGGCCCGCACAGTGGCAGCCAGTCCCCATTTGCAGAGAAAATTCCAGATGCCGACGCCCAGATGGAACGATGTGGCCAGGACTCCGATCACAAAAAAAGCCAGATACCAGGGATTCTGCAAATCGCGCTCGACGGTGAGGTAGGTGGACCGGCCGTGGGTAAGCCAGCGCTCGGTGTACAGGTGCCAGACGATATAGGCAAACGAGACGAGCCCGGTGTACCGCAACATGGTGTACATCCAATTTTTGACCCAGGGATAGGAGGAAACGTTGGACTGGCCCTGCAGCCAAATGTAGACGCCGTAACCGGCGTGGAACAGCATGGGCAGGAAGATGAAACCCCATTCAACGAAGATGCGGAATGGAATCGTCTGCAAGTCCAATGAAACTTGATCGTATTTTTGCCGGCTGACGAGCGCCGCGCTGTTCGACCAGTAGTGTTCGATCAAAAATGCGCCGACAGGAAGTAATCCGGTAAAGGAATGCAGCTTTCTGAGGAGGTAACTGGTAGCAGGCCGAGTTGCCGTTGAGGACATGCCCTCTCCGTCGCGCCAGCCCCTAGAACAAACTGGAAGATCCACGACACTTGAATTATATCAATTCGTTGTGGTGAAGCAAATCGCGCTGCCCTGCGGCGCGACACAAGCGCCACAAATTATTGCGCGGATGCGTTGCGACCGCGCTACAATTCAGACTGGTCGGATGATTTGCGCCGGGCCCCGCGGCTCCTTCCCTGGCTTCGAATCGGAAAAAGAAAAACCTACATGAGTTTAGGCCTGAGTCTTGTATCGGAGCTGGAACGACTGGCAAGCGCGCTGGAAAGCGATGCCCAGAGCAAGGAGCCGTTTTCGCTCGGTTCAGTTGCCGAACGCATCGCCAAAAGCCTGGGAGTCAAGGTGGACGAAGTCGCCATCATGGGCGTTTCGACGCGCTGGAGGCATTTGTATTTCTTGGTGCCGGAAATTTTGAAGAATGTCGGATACATTCCCCTGTCGAGCAATTCCGCGCTGGCGGCGCGCACGGCGCGCGAGAGCCGGCCGGAGATCTTGAACAATTTTGCCGCGGTGCGTCACGCCAGCGTTTTTGAGGGTGCCAAAGTGTCGGGAGATTCCTCTGGAGAAGCGATCCAGAAAATTATAAGCGCTCCGATACTTGCCGCTGGGCGCGTGGTGGGGATCATTCAAATCAGCCGCAAGGGATCCAACACGATAAATGCCGGTCCGGACTTTACCCCCGATGAACTGGGAAAAGTTCTCGCGTTGTGCAAGCCGCTCGGAAAATTGCTGCTGCACGCAACACGCGAATGAAATGTTGATCTTAATTTCCCGTTCACATTGTCGCACTTGGCGGTATTTCTTTCGGAAAACACGGGAAATGCGTTGACACTGTAATTTCTTCTTGTTACTTTTCCACAGCGGGAAAATTTTTACCTGCAAACTACTCACGGAGGCACGGCAAACCGGCACCATGGCGTTCGTCGCAAAGAAAATATTTCTCACCAAAGGCGTCGGTAAACATCGGGAAAGGCTGTCGAGCTTCGAGCTCGCGTTGCGGAACGCGGGAATCGCCGCGTGCAACATCGTGCGCGTGTCATCGATATTTCCTCCCAATTGCAAGTTGATTTCGCGGAGCGAAGGGCTGAAGCACATCAAGCCCGGGCAAGTGGCATTCACAGTAATCAGTGAGAACTCAACCAAAGAAGCGCATCGTTTGATTGCGGCCAGTATCGGTTTGGCGCTGCCCAGCGACAAATCGATGTACGGATACTTGTCAGAGCACCACTCATTTGGCGAAACCGAGGAAGTCGCGGGCGAATATGCCGAAGAGCTGGCGGCGGAAATGCTGGCGACCACGCTGAACGTCGAATTTGATCCGGATCTTTCCTGGGACGAGAAAAAAGAAGTTTATCGCATTTCCAACAAGATCGTCCGCACGCTAAACGTCACACAGTCGGCCGTGGGCGACAAGCGCGGATTGTGGACCACCGTGCTGGGCGCGGCCATTTTGATTGGCGAAGACGACTGAATTCCTAAGCGTGCATCCGGCTGAATTGCGGGAGGCTCTTATGCGCCTGAGCAAGAGGCCTTGGCCTCTCGTTTTTTTTCTGATCCTGAGTTGCGCCCGCGCTTCGCTTGCCGCGGACCGCGTTACCATCCTGTATGACGCGTTTGGCGAGTCGCAGCAGCTCACCAAGGATTGGGGCTTTTCCGCGCTTATTGAACACAACGGGAAGACCATTCTTTTTGACTCCGGAAACAACGCCGAGATCTTTGAGAAAAATGCCAAAGCCCTTGCCGTAGACCTTACCAAGCTCGATCTGGTGATTATTTCCCACAGACATACCGATCACACATCGGGCCTCAAATATCTGCTGAAGGTGAATCCCCGCGTCCCCATTTACGTCCCGGCGAACGGGGCCGACGGATTCGGCGATGGAGAGATTCCTGAGGCCTTTTACCGGCCGGAAACCGACCTGCCGGCCAAGATGCGCTACTACTCCGGAGCGCCGCCGGCCCACGCCCGCTCCGGAAAGCGATATGAAGCCGGTAATTTTGTGCTGGTCGACAAGCAAACCGAAATTTTGCCCGGCGTTTTCTTGCTTTTTACCGTTTCGAGAATTCCCGGAACGCTCGAACTCCCCGAACTCACCCTGGCCATCAAGACCCGAGAGGGTCTGCTGCTCGTCGACGGCTGTTCGCACGCTGGAATTGAAGAAATATTGAAGGCTGCCAGTGCGGTCGACCCCCGTGTCCATATCGTTTTCGGCGGACTGCACCTGGTTCGCTCGTCGCCGGAGGATATTGATGCGCTTGTCGCGCGATTGCAGAATACCTGGCACGTCGCCAAAATTGCTCCCGGACACTGCACCGGGGAACCTGCCTTTCTGCGGTTACAGAAAGCTTTTGCAGGAAATTACGTGTACGCGGGACTGAGCTCGCGGATCACCGTGGAATAGCGGCCCATCCCCAAACAACCGTTTACTGGTCCAAATCGCAGGCAGCCTTCAGCCATTTCTTGAGATCAGCGTCAATGTCGGCGCTGGCCGTCAATTCGATTCTGTGCGTGATGCGATCCTTTTTTGCCAGTCCTCCGGTGTCCACCAGACGGCTGGGAAATTTTCCCCGGTATTTTGCGAACGCCAAGCCCAGGTCAACGCGGGAATTGGTGGTGGGCTTGATTTGGGCGAAAACGTGATTGCGGTAGAGCGGAACCATGGTTTGGCAGGGGCACACTCGTACGTCAGAGCCTTGCGACCTGCCTAGAGCCAACAGCGCATCATAGATGGGCCGCAGCTTTCGTTTCGGTCCGGCATACTGGGTCTCGACATATTTCGTGGCCGCTTTCAGATACGCTGCCGGACTCGTGTCGTCTCCGCCGCGTCCCTCGGCTTGATCGACAATCCACCGGGCGCTATTGCTGCCAAGTTGGTGTTTCCGCTCGAGCCATTCGCGCCGGGCGGTGCTCTCCTGCGGGCCGTCTCTTTTCACCAGCGCGAGCCATTCTGCCAGCGAGTGGCCCGTTTTCAGTTTCAGCTCCGCGATCCATTTCTCGACCATGGCCACGCCGGGATGCACGTCGTAGCTGGGCTTGCCGCTCATGTTTCACCCTTCGTGTCCACTTGTCCGCTTACTTCGTCCGTTTGAAATGGCCGATACGTTCGAGGACAGCGCCAACGATCAGGGGAAGTGCGACGGTGGCGTCGTCGAACACTTCGGCGAAACGGCCGCCTTCACTCAAGGGGACAAATTTACCCCAGGAAACGGCTTCGGTGTAGGTGCTGCCGCTGAGCCCGCCCCAGCTTACCGGTTCGGGGCAGATACGGAGGCCGTAGTTGTAGCGCTTGAGCGGAAGATTCTTGTAGCCGCGCCGGGCCAGGAGTTCGGCATAGACGCCGAATTGTTGGGACCAATTGCGCGGTACACCGCCGCCAACGGTGAAAATACCCATACGTTTGGTGGCCAGCATGGTGTCCGCGAATTTTTCAAAGTCCTCGAAGGGATCGAAGCGCAAGAGCGGGCGCTTGGCTTTGGTGCGGGCCATTTTGTGAAGCGCGAAGTCGATCCCCAGTTCGGAGTCGGAGAAGGCGGGGACGAAGACGGGTACATCGTGCTCGTAGGCGGATTTGAGGATGCCCCGGCCTTTCGTTTGCTTGACAAGAAATTCGCCGATCCGGCGGTGCAGTTTGTGGCTGCTGACCGTTTCCGCGGCGTCCCATTCATCAAGGATACCGTCGACGACTTGTTCGACATGATCGAGATTGGTCTCCGGCTCAAGAGAGTCATAGACACGGTTGTAGCCAGCTTGGAAGAGTTCGTTGTCGTTCATTTTCGTTTCGTCGTAGCGAAAATGGGACAAGCCCGTGGCTTCGACCAGACCGTGGGCCATCAGCGCCCCGGTCGAGACGATGGCATTGACGACGCCGGATTCGATGAGATCGCAAAAGATCAGGCCCATCTTCCCCACCGTGAGCGCGCCCGACAGAGTCATGACCACAAAACAGTCTTTGTCGCGGGCCATGGCTTCCAGGACGTCTGCAGCGTCGCCGATTTGGCGACCCGTAAAAGCGGTGTCGCCCATGGCGCGGACGAGTTGATCGATGGTGGTGCATTTGGAGAGGTCCAGCGGAAAGATGGGGCGGAGCTTGTCTTTGACTGGATCGTGCAGCACGCGTCCTGTCACTGTTTTTTTGGGGTTCTTTTTTGTCGCCATTCCGTACGGCCTCCAGTTGAATCGAATCGCCAGAAGTTGAATCCAATGTTACGGCTGCGTGAATGACTTTGCCTAGTTGCCTGCGAAGCGTATGAAAGATAAATAGTACAATCCCGTGACAAAGGAAAGTGCAAATCGCGCCGGCAGAAAACTTTACCGGACATGCTAAGATAAAAAATATGGCAGACAAATTTACGATCGGACTCGTGCAGATGAAATGCACGACGAATGCGGAAGAAAATCTGACACGCGGGATTGAAAAGATTCGTGAGGCGGCGGCGCGCGGAGCACAGATTATTTCGCTGCATGAACTGTTTCACGGAGAATATTTCTGCCGAACCGAGGATGCGGAGCTTTTTAACCTGGCCGAAGCCGTGCCGGGTCCGACCACGAACCGGCTGGCGCAGGTGGCCAAGGAAAACAATGTCGCTCTTGTGGTTTCGCTGTTTGAGCGGCGGGCGGCCGGTGTTTATCACAATACCTGCGCGGTACTTGATGCCGATGGGTCGTTTCTGGGGAAATACCGGAAGATGCATATCCCGGATGATCCCCTGTATTACGAAAAGTTTTATTTCACCCCGGGGGATTTGGGATTCCCGAATTTTGACACGAAGTATGCGCGAATCGGAATTCAGATTTGCTGGGATCAGTGGTATCCGGAAGGTTCGCGCGTGACGGCACTCAGCGGAGCACAAATCATTTTTTACCCGACGAGCATTGGGTGGCACCGCCATGAGAAAGACCAGTTTGGCGCGGCACAACTGGACGCCTGGAAGACGATTCAGCGGAGCCACGCAATTGCCAACGGCGTGTATGTGGCGCCGGTGAATCGTGTGGGATTTGAAGGCAAGCCGGACCAGGGAGACCCCGGCATTGAGTTCTGGGGAAATTCGTTTGTGGCCGATCCGTTTGGGCAGATCGTGTCAGAAGCCGCAAGCGACAAAGAGGAGATTCTGGTGGTCGAATGCGACCCGGCAAAAAGTGAAGACACGCGGCGCAATTGGCCGTTCCTGCGCGACCGGCGCATTGATGCGTATCAGCCCATCCTCAACCGCTGGCTGGCCGACTAACCCCGATGGCCAAGCTTACGGCGGGTGTAACTCCTCACAAACTTGGATTTCGGATGCCGGCCGAATGGGAGCCGCACGAGGCCACTTGGCTCGGCTGGCCGCACGAGTTGACGGATTGGCCGGGCAAGTTCGCGCCGATTCCCTGGGCGTTTGCCGAGATGGTCCGGCTATTGTCGCGCGTGGAGTCTGTGTATCTGCTGGTGGACGGCCAGGCGTCGGAGTCGCGCATTCGAGTGATTTTGCAAAAGGCCGGAGCGAATTTGGACAATGTGAAGTTCCGCCGCGTTCCCACCGACCGGGGATGGATGCGGGATTCCGGGCCGATTTGCGTGACCAATGACCATGGCGAAGTGGCCTTTAACCATTTCCGGTTTAATGGCTGGGCCAAGTACGCGAATCACAAGAAGGACGCCCGCGCGGTCACCCGAATGAACAAGATATTGCAGCGGCGCGTCTGGGAGCCCGCGCATAAGGACGGCCGCGTCGTGCTGGAGGGCGGGAGCATTGACGTGAATGGGCGCGGCACGTTGTTAACGACCGAAGAGTGCCTCCTGAGCAAGGTGCAGGAACGCAACCGGGATTTCAGGAAAGCCGATTACGAAGAGGTGTTTCGCCAGTATCTTGGGGTCAGCAATGTTTTGTGGCTGAAGAACGGAATCGCCGGCGATGACACTCATGGGCACGTCGACGACCTGACGCGTTTTGTGAATGTGAATACGGTCGTGACCATTGTCGAAGACGATCCGCGGGACGCGAATTACGCGGTGCTGCAAGAGAATTTGGCGCTGCTGAAAAACATGAAGGATCAGGATGGCCGCCCGCTGCGAGTCGAAACGCTTCCCATGCCCGCGCCGGTATATTTCAACGGCCAGAGATTGCCAGCCAGCTACGCTAACTTTTATATCGCCAATCGACTGGTGATCGTGCCAATTTTTACGGACGCCAACGACCGGGTGGCGCTCAACACGATTGCCAGACTGTTCCCGGATCGCGAAGTGGTGGGAATTCCCTGCCGCGACCTCGTTCTGGGACTTGGCACGCTGCACTGCATGACCCAGCAGCAACCAGCCGGAAGGTAGGCCGCGGGGTTTGCCGCTCCGCAGGGTTTCGCTACAATTCCCTTTCCAGGGGAGGCGCTATGACCGCAATGCTTCTGAGCATGTTTCTAGAGAGCCGGGTAGTGGTCGTCGAGGACCGCCGCGGATTGATTGGCTGGCTCATCATCGGGCTTTTGGCCGGCTGGCTGGCCGGAAAACTTGCCCGCGGGGAGGGTTACGGCTGCATCACGGACATTATCCTGGGGCTGATTGGCTCGGTCCTGGGCGGCTGGATCTTTACCAGGCTGGGAATTTTTGGCGGCGGTTTTCTCTATTCGCTGGCCGCCGCCACTCTTGGTGCCGTGATTCTGGTTTCGATTGTGCACCTTTTTGTGGGCAGCAAAAATTAGGATTTGCCTGCGTTGCCGGAGCGCGTCTCCTAACCCTCCCAATCCACGGCGTGATACGATTGCCTAGCATACGATTGGAGAAAACATTTCATTGAGCAAGACCTCGCAGTCCCTCACAGCCATTCCACTCGGTGGTCTCGGCGAATTTGGCATGAACATGATGGCTCTGCGCTTTGGAGACGATATTCTCGTCATCGACGCGGGCATGATGTTCCCGGAATCCGAACTTCTGGGCGTAGATCTGGTCATTCCGGATATCACCTATTTGAAACAGAACCGGCAGCACGTGCGCGCGATCGTACTGACGCACGGGCATGAAGATCACATTGGCGCCCTGCCCTACATACTTCGCGATTTGAACGTCCCGGTGTACGGCACGCGATTTACGCTGGCACTCGTTAAGAAGCGTCTGGATGAAGCGGGGCTTACCGATTCCACGACGCTGCGCGAAGTGATTCCCGGGCGGCTGGTCGAAATTGGTCCGTACGAAATTGAATTCATCTCCGTGACGCACAGCACGATTGACTGCGTGGCTCTGGCCATTCGAACTCCGGTTGGCGTGGTGATTCACACCGGCGACTTCAAGATTGATCAGACGCCGGTTGGCGGAGCGCCGTTTGATTTGCATACCTTTGCCAAATACGGCAATGAAGGGGTTCTGGCGTTGTTCAGCGACTCGACGAACGTCGAGCGACCGGGCTTTACGCCTTCCGAGCGTGCCATTGTTCCGCGCATTGAAGAATTGTGCCGTTCGGCGCCGCGCCGGGTCATTCTTTCCTGTTTCGCATCGTCCATACACCGGATCCAGCAGGTGATTGACATTGCCGACCGCGTGAACCGCAAAGTGGCGTTTGTGGGACGCAGCATGGTGGACAACGTTGAAATTGCCCATTCAATGGAGTTGCTACGCATTCCCGACGGAATGGTCGTGCGTCCGCAAGACATCCGCAGCTTTGATCCGAAGAAGATATTGATTATTGCCAGCGGTACGCAGGCTGAGCCGATGTCTTCGCTCTCGCGCATTGCGGTCGACAATCACCGCTTCGTGTCCGTTGATGAAAATGACAGCGTGATTCTTTCGGCCCGCATCATTCCGGGAAACGAAAAAGCCATTTTCCGGATGCTGGACCACATGTTCCGGCGGCGGGCGCTCGTGTACTACGACAACTCCGCGGGAACCATCCACGTTTCCGGCCATGCCAGCCAGGAAGAACAAAAGCTTTTGCTGCACCTGGTGAAACCGAAATATTTCATCCCGGTGCACGGCGAATACCGGCATCTATTCCGCCACGCAGCGCTGGCCCACCAGCTGGGCTGCGTTTCCGAAGAAATTCTGCTGCTGGAAAACGGCAAAGTCGTTGAGTTCACGCAGGATGGCGCGGTCCGGCGCGATCCCGTTGCCGCCGGACGCGTTTGTGTCGACTCTGGTTCGCTTGAAGAGATCGAAGAGGTGGTGATTCGCGACCGCAAACACCTCTCCGAAGATGGCGTGGTGGTCTCGATCATCGCCATCGACAAGCACACGGGAAAGATGGAATCGCACCCGGAGATCGTGACGCGCGGGCTGATGAGCGACAATGGACAGGAACTGATTGCGGGTGCGCGCGAAGTCATTACCAAAACGATTGAAGAGTCGAACGCGGAAGAGAAATCTGATTGGGGCGTTATCAAGGAAAAAATCCGCGTGGACCTCAAGCGCTACATCAATAAACACACTTCCAAACGGCCCCTGATTTTACCGGTCATCCTGGAAGTCTAATTTACCAGGCCGCCTTCAGTTTTTTACAATACAATCCCTGTCGGGCGTGGCAAATTACCGCTGGGCCCGTCCTTGCGCGGAGATCACCGGTTGACATCAATTACGCCTGAAAAAGCTTCTCGTCCATCGACCCGCGCGGCGTTCATCTTTATTTTTATTACCGTGCTGCTCGATTTTCTGGCCTTCGGCATTATCGCGCCGGTACTGCCTAACCTGATCATTCAATTTGAAGGCGGCAATATTGCCCACGCCGCCAACATTACGGGTTATTTCGCGTTTGCGTGGGCCACGATGCAGTTCGTATTCTCGCCGATTTTAGGCGCCTGGTCGGACCGCTTCGGCCGGCGTCCGATCATCTTGCTTTCCTGTGCCGGACTGGGCTTCGACTATATCCTTATGGCTGTCGCTCCCTCGGTGCGCTGGCTTTTCATCGGACGCATCCTGTCCGGGATCACGACCGCCAACGTTTCGACCGCCTTCGCCTACGCCACAGATGTCTCGGCGCCCGAGCACCGGGCCAAGCGGTTCGGCATGCTGAGCGCCGCGTTCGGACTTGGTTTTATCATCGGTCCGGCGGTCGGCGGATTGCTTGGAAATTTCAGTCTGCGCATGCCGTTTTGGATTGCCGCCGGTCTCAGCCTGGCCAACGCCTTGTACGGGTATTTTATTCTGCCCGAATCGCTTCCGGTGGAAAAGCGCGCGAAAAGCGCCTGGACCATGGCCAATCCAGTAGGTTCACTCGCGTTGCTGCGATCTCATCCTGAACTGGCCGGCCTGGCGGTCGTGCTTTCGCTCTACTATTTCGCCCAACAGGCTCTGCCGTCTGTTTTTGTGCTGCATGCGGACTACCGCTATTCCTGGAGCGCGCGGACCGTTGGCCTTTCGCTCGCTGCCGTCGGACTGGGAATTGTGATTGTTTCCGGTGTGCTGGTCGGTCCGATTGTAAAGCGATTCGGTGAGCGGCGGAGCATTCTTTGGGGATTGACGTTCGGGATGATTGCCTTCGTCGGCTTCGGCGCGGCGTGGCGCGGTTGGATGGTCTTCGCGGTGATACCGCTGATTGCCATATGGGGAATTGCGGCTCCCGCGATGCAATCGCTGATGTCGCAGACCGTTGATTCCTCCTCCCAGGGCAAGTTACAGGGCGCTATCAATGGATTGCGAGCGATCACGGGAATGATTGGCCCGCTGGTGTTTACCCAGGTTCTCGCTCTGGCCATCTCCCCGGTCCGGCGCGTGCGCTTGCCGGGTGCGCCTTTCTTCCTTGCCGCTCTGCTCATGTTCGCCAGTCTGCTCGTGGCTTTTGCCGTCGCCCGCCCGCGCGTTGCCGTGCGCCGCGCGCCTCCTGAAGTTGCTCCCGAGCTCCCCGGCCACAACTAGAAACTCGTCCCTGGATGCGCCGCTGTTAGTGCGCTTCGGCTTCCTCTTTTTCGCTGCGGGCCTCGAGACCGCCGCTGGCCAGCAGGTCGCGGAGGGCTTCTTCGCCGCCGGCCCCCCGCTGGGTGCCGGCTACGTTGCCTTCGCGATCGATGACCACATAGATGGGGTAGACGGTTGCCGCGTACATGGCGGCCAGGTTGGTGTCGTCGGTGATGATGACTTTGCTTGTGCGCGGATGCTGCTCCAGATATTTCTTAACCACCTTTTTAGACTCGCCGACATTCACAGCCAGCACGAGCAAGCCTTTGTCGGAAAATTCCTTGTTCAGTTTGTCCACAATGGACGCTTCCTGGACGCAGAACCCGCACCAGGTGGTCCAGAAATCGAGCAGGACGACTTTGCCTTTGATGGAAGCGTTGTTGAAACTTTCGCCGTCGAGCGTCTTGGCGTTGAAGCGCGGGGCCACTTCCTTGCCCGTGGCACTAGCGAGGATTGCGAAACTCAGCACGAGCGAAAAACAGCAAGCGATGCGGCGGATCATGGCTGGGGGCCCTCCGGTGGCAGAACTGTAACACATTCGGTAGATGCCCTGAGCACGTATTGAGCGAGTAACTTTCTGGACTCTTTTCTGGCTCCGCGCGGAGCTCATTTTCTCCGGCCGGTCTGAAATACCTGCCGGGATGGGGCCCGGTGGCTGCTTGTTCCCTCTTGTTTCCGGGGCTGCGCGGGTATACCGTTTCCCGGTTATCCGATTGCGCGATACAGGGCTTGAGGGGTCTTGTCCGGTACCCGCCATCGGCAATTGATGCCTTGCTCTCCTAGGCACGGGATTTTCAAGGCGCGAACGCAATCCAACATCAGGAGGCACGTATGGCTACGGCAGCAACGACTGTGATCGAACCGACTGTGAAAGTTAGCGCGACCAAACTGCTGATCAACGGCAAGTGGGTCGACAGTATTTCTGGCAAGACTTTTCCGACGATCAATCCCTCGACCGGTGAACAAATTACGCAAGTGGCGGAATCCGATGCGGCGGACGTGGACAAAGCAGTGGCAGCGGCGCGGGCGGCTTTTGACAAGTCCGCGTGGCGCCGGATGCCGCCGTCTGAGCGCGGGCAGCTGCTGTACAAGCTGGCGGACCTGGTCGAGAAGCACGCCGATGAACTGGCGCAGCTGGAGGCTCTCGATAACGGCAAGCCCTACAGCGTGGCTCGCGCAGCGGATCTTCCGCTGACGGCTGCCTGTTACCGCTATTACGCGGGATGGGCGGACAAACTGCAGGGCAAGACGATTCCGGTGAATGGGAATTATTTCACCTACACCAAGCACGAACCGGTCGGTGTGGTGGGGCAGATCATCCCCTGGAATTTCCCGCTCCTCATGCAGGCGTGGAAGCTGGGCCCGGCTTTGGCCACCGGTTGCACCGTAGTGATGAAGCCTGCCGAGCAGACCCCGCTTTCGGCTTTGCGGGTGGGCGAGCTGGCGATGGAAGCAGGATTTCCAGAAGGCGTGCTCAACTTGTTGCCCGGCTATGGACCGACCGCCGGAGCGGCGCTTGCGCGGCATATGGACGTGGACAAGGTTGCCTTTACGGGCTCGACCGAAGTGGGCCACCTGATTATGAAAGCGGCCGCCGAGTCCAACCTGAAGCGGGTGACGCTGGAGTTGGGCGGCAAGAGCCCCAACATTGTTTTTGCCGATGCCGACATGGATAAAGCGATTGAAGGGGCGCACTTTGCCTTGTTCTTTAATCAGGGGCAGTGCTGCTGCGCAGGCTCGCGGCTTTTTGTTGAAGATAAATGTTATGACGAATTTGTCGAACGCAGCGCGGCACGGGCGAAGAAGCGTACCGTAGGCAATCCGTTTGACAAGAATACCGAGCAGGGGCCGCAAGTCGATCAGGAGCAGTTCAATAAGGTAATGGGCTACATCGACTCCGGGAAAAACGAAAAAGCCAAGCTGGTTGCTGGCGGCAATCGCGTAGGCGAGAAAGGATATTTCATTGAGCCGACCGTCTTTGCCGACGTGCAGGACAACATGACGATCGCGCGGGAGGAAATCTTTGGTCCGGTAATGTCCATTCTGAAGTTTTCCGACATCGCCGAGGTTGTCGAGCGTGCCAACAAGTCGCTGTACGGTTTGGCGGCAGCCGTTTGGACCAAGGATATTTCCAAAGCTCACGCGATTGCCGACAGCGTTCGCGCCGGAACCGTGTGGGTAAATTGCTATGACGTGTTTGACGCCGCCGCGCCGTTCGGCGGGTTCAAGCAGTCCGGCATTGGCCGCGAGCTGGGCGAATATGGTTTGGCCAACTACACCGAAGTTAAGACCGTCACGATAAAGTTGTAGCCGATAGAGGCGAAACAAGATGGCAGGGGCGCGGCACGGCCATGAACGTTCGATTGGGGCGTGCATGAAAATGGCGGCGCCCCTTTCCGCTTTCCGGCAGGCCTGAAGCAGTGTGAATCGCTCATGGAACTAACGCTGCGTGCCTACCAATCCCACGATTTCAGCGCACTGCACAAGCTTGATCTGGCATGTTTTCCACCCGGGATCTCGTATTCGAAAAACATCCTGCGGCATTTCCTGACTCTGCATTCGGCGGATTGCGTCGTGGCGCTCGATGCCCAAAAAATCGTCGGATTTGTCTTGTCGGAAGAAAATTCTCCCCTGGCGCACATTATTTCGCTCGACGTCGCGGAAACCCACCGCCGCAAGGGCGTGGGCAGCGCTCTGCTGTGCAAGTTGGAAGCGAATCTGGCCGAACGGCGGGTGAGAACGATTTTGCTCGAGACTGCCGTTGCCAGCGCAGCGGCAATTGCCTTCTGGC
>Ga0193716_1000590_pt1 | contig 22033 bp, 19 predicted proteins | sample U2c1metaG_FD_145901 | JGI IMG/M metagenome (GOLD analysis project Ga0193716, IMG submission 145901) | Soil microbial communities from a riparian zone of the East river system, Colorado, United States - U2c1 | ecosystem: Environmental > Terrestrial > Soil > Riparian zone | place: USA: East River...
CTTACTGAGGCAGTCCTTGCAGGTATATATACCTGCAAGGACTGCCTCATATAGCGAAACTCATATAACTCGCCTAAAGTGGCGATTTAGAGCCGATATACGGCATTAATTCGTCTAAAGTGGCGAGTTAATAAAATGCTATACAACTCGCCATTTATGGCGATTTGTGTTGACAAAAAGCCGTAAATCGTCATATATGGCGAATTATGGATAAGGAACCTCTAGGAGAAATAGGGCTGCTGGTGGACCTAGGCCAGCGTCTCGCGCAAGCCCGGGTGGGGCGTAATCTCACCCAAGAGGGCTGGCGGACGCCGCCGCCGTCTCCAAGCGCACGATCGAGCGGCTGGAAACCGGCCAATCCGTCCAACTCTCCAACCTAATCCGCGTTCTGAACGCCTTGGGATTGGCCGAGAATTTTGGCCAGCTCGTGCCTGCGTCGGGCCCACGCCCCATGGATCTTCTTCGCCACCAGGGCAAAAGCCGTAAGCGCGCCTCTACCGCCAAACCGCCGCCGACCGAGCCTTGGTCTTGGGATGACAAACGCGCATGACCATCGCGGCTGTCCACCTTTGGGGACGCGTGATCGGGGCTGTTGCACTTGAGGAGGGGCAGACCGCTGCCACCTTCCAATATGACAAACAGTTCGCGCGTAGCGGCATTCAGGTTGCTCCCCTCATGATGCCTTTGCGGGAAGAGCCCTACAACTTCCCGGCGCTCTCCCATGACACCTTCAAAGGCCTGCCGGGTCTCCTGGCGGATTCCCTTCCGGACAAATTTGGAAACGCGCTGATCGATGTATGGCTGGCTCAACAGCAACGCCAGCCCGGCAGTTTCGACGCAGTCGAGCGCCTGCTTTACACCGGGAGCCGTGGCATGGGTGCTCTCGAATTTTCGCCGGCCCGTGGACCCAAAGGGACCAAATCTGAAACCATCGACCTGGACGCGCTGGTTGAACTGGCGTCGGCCGTCCTGGCCGATCGCGACAAGCTGAAAGGCTCGCTCGAAGACCCGCATCGCGCCAACTCATTGCGGGAAATCTTGCAAATCGGCACCTCCGCCGGCGGGGCACGGGCCAAGGCTGTGGTTGCCTGGAACCCCCGCACACAAGAAGTTCGCTCTGGCCAAGTCGATGCCGGAGACGGATTTGAATATTGGCTGCTGAAGTTCGATGGTGTCGACAACAACAAGGACAAAGACCTAGCCGACCCAAAAGGGTTCGGCGCTGTCGAACACGCTTATTATCTCATGGCGACGGCGGCAGGCATCACGATGAACGAATGCCGTCTGCTTGAGGAAAACGGTCGCCGTCACTTTATGACCAGGCGCTTCGACCGGACCGCGGCGGGCGAGAAGATTCACATGCAGTCTCTCGCGGCCCTGATGCACTATGACTACAACATGCCGGGCGCCAATTCTTACGAGCAGGCGATCATGGCCATGCGCCAGCTGCGCCTGCCCATGGCGCAGATCGAAGAGCAATACCGCCGCGCGATCTTCAATGTTTTAGCCCGCAACCAAGACGATCATGTCAAAAATATCGCCTTCTTAATGGATAAGGCCGGAAACTGGACGCTGTCCCCAGCGTTTGACGTCGCCTATGCCTATAACCCCGACGGCCCATGGACGTCCCAACATCAGATGTCTCTGAACGGCAAGCGTGACGGCTTTGTCGAGGAGGATTTCCATGCTTTCGCAAAGACGGCCGGACTAAAACGAGGTCGCGATAAGGTCATTCTGGGGGAAGTCAGAGATGCGGTCAGCCGTTGGTCGGAGTTTGCCGATCAGGCTGGCGTTGCAAAACGCTTCCGCGAACAGATCGCGTCCTTGCACCGTATTGAGTAGCACCGCGAGTTGCTTAGGCACGTCGCCGCACAATCTGCTTAGGGGCTCCCTTATGCACACTTCTCTTCCGGGCAACATGCGTTGTCAGTCGAATATCTAGAGCCTTCATGACTTTAAAAAGGGTCGAGGCCTGAGGATTGCCTGTTTTGCTGAAGGATTGATAAAGCAATTCGCGGCGAAGGCCCGTTGCCTTCGACAATTTTGACATGCCTCCTCGCGCGCGTGCCACATCCCCCATAGCAGCCACAATAAGATTTGGGTCGCCATCCTCAAAAGCAGCTTCAAGATATGCTTCGATTGCCGCTTCGCTCTTGAGATTGTCAACAACATCCCATTTGGTGGATTTGGTAGTGGTCATTTTACTGCCTTTGCCAACTTAAGGGCCGCTTTGATATCTTTGGCTTGGGTGGACTTATCGCCTCCGCACAAGAGAATGACGATATTCTTCCCTTTTTGAACAAAATAGACTCTGTACCCAGGGCCGTAGTCGATTTTAAGTTCGCTGACGCCTTCGCCAACTCGCTCGACGGCGCCAGGATTGCCAAGCTCCAACCGTCGGATCCGAACGTCGATCCGTGCCTTTGCGTTCTGATCCCGCAATTTGGCGTACCAGGCCTCATACGCGCCTGTTTTGCGGACCAAATTCATATGTATGTTATAACATACAGTTGGTGCATTTACAAGCCCCGGGTCATCGGCTGATGGCGGCGATGGCAAGCCGCTATGTGGTTTCGACGGTTTGGGCGCGGACCGGTTGAAACGTCAGAGCCTTCACGAAGTCAAGGGAGGTGTTGGGGGCATCCTTGCCAATCTCATCCACCATATCGGCCCAGACCTGCATCATCACCCGGCGTTCATCCAGGTACTGGGCGTGATTGTAGCTCGCCCGTACCTGGTTGCGGTCCTGATGGGCCAATTGGCGCTCGATCACATCGCTGCGGAAACCTGCTTCGTTGAGCATGGTCGAGGCGGTGGAGCGGAAACCGTGTGCGGAAAAGCCGATTGAGCCTTCGCCGAGAAACCCCATGCGTTCCAGCGCCCTGTTCAGGGTGGTGGACGTGATATAGCGCTTGTGGTCCCGCCTGTTGGGAAAGAGATATTCGCGATGGCCGTTGAGGATGTAGAGGGCCTTGAGGATTGCCATGGATTGGCGGGAGAGGGGGACGATGTGGACCTCGCGCATTTTCATCCGGTCTGCCGGAATGCGCCATTCGGCCTTGTCGAAGTTGATCTCTTGCCAGCGCGCGCCCCGCAGTTCGATTGTGCGTACAAAGGTCAGAAGGATCAGCTCAAGACCGAACATGGTGGCGGGGTCGCCGCCATAATTGTGCAGGGTGTTCATTAGGCGCTTCAGTTCCGCCTTGGAAAGCGCCTTGCTATGTTTGGTTCTGTTGCGCTCGATGGCGCCTTGGAGCGGCCCAGCCGGGTCCTGGTCGGCCCGCAAGGTGGCCACGGCGAAACGGTAGACCGCCGAGATCCACTGGCGGATCAGGAGAGCGAAGGAATTGGCGCCCCGCGCGTCCACCGCCTGGATTAGCTTGAGGACGTCCTGCGGCGTCACGGCCCGGATCGGCAGCTTACCAATGGCGGGGATGATGTCGGTCTTGAACACATGCTTGATCTGCACGGCCGTCCTGGGCGCCCAGTTCTTCTCCTTGCGGGCGATCCATTCCTCTGCGATCGCTTCAAAAGTGTTTTCGTTCTTGCTGATCTGTTCGCGTAATTTCGTTTTGCGGTCGTGGGTCGGGTGGATGCCCTTCTTGACCAGTTCCCGCGCTGCGTTGCGCAACCGGCGAGCCATCTCCAGCGAGCAGTGACCAGGGCCCTTGGACGGGGCGAATTCCCCGATGGTGTAGATATTGCCCTTGCCTGCGATCTTGTAGCGGTAGCGCCAGGTCTTCACGCCGGTCGGCCGCACTTCCAACCAAAGGGCTTGGCCGTCCGAAAGCCGATAAACCGTCTCGCGGGGCTTGGCATTCTGGATATGGGTATTGGTGAGGGCCATTGACGCTGCTCCAAATCAGTCGCACGCAATTCAAGAATCTGACGCGCGCGTTGGCAAGCACCAATGCGCATTTCAATGCGATTTTACAGGGCTTATTTCATCGGTGGACGGCGGCGGACTGTGTCGTAATTATTTTCGCAGGTCGCGATTTTGAACGTCGAAACCCACCGCGCCGGGACGCGGTGATCGTGGAACTCTCGCAGCGGTTTTGGGTGAATGCATGCTAATGTTGTTTTGCAAAAGACATCTGCCGAGGCGACGGCGATGTGCATCTATGCTAAAATCGGGAACGGATTCGTGCTGATGTATATGCGCTTCTCGAATTTCTACATTTCGAGAGCGAGACTCCGTTTGATACACCTTTCCGTTCGCTGCCCCTGGACGTCAGGCGATTTGGGTGGAACGAGAAAAGGCAAAATTCCGCGGAACTCTTGGATTTTCCGACGTTGGTGAACAAGGGCAGATGTCAGCCAGTCTGTTCGATGAGTAGAAGCACGGGACACCTGATTGTTGGCGGTGTTATAGCCGAAAAATGCTGCGGTTGCACAAGCTTGGGGGCGCGCGGCTGCCATGCTAGGACTCCCGCCATAATTATAAGAATCCGGGTTGGGGGTTGGCTTGCGGCTTGTTGGCGTGTGCGTTGTGACGCTGGTTCTGGCGGCTGTTCCGGCCATCGCCGAGGATTTCGAGACCCGGCTGGCGCCGTCGCCGCTGACCGACGGCACCAAGATCAATATCACCGGCGAGGGCGAGGCGCGGGCCAGCCTGGACGGCAACAAGCTGACTATCAGCGGCGATTTTCACGGCCTGTCCAGCAATGCCACCACGGCCGAGCTTTATGACGGGCTGGGTATCGGCATTCTGGGGCCCAAGGCCTTCGACCTGAACGCGACCCAGGCACCCAGCGGCACCCTGTCGGGCAGCGTCACCCTGACGGCGAAACAGGCCGCGGCGCTCCGCGCCGGACACTTCTATGTGCAGCTGGGCAGCCAGAAGGCGCCCGACGGCAATCTCACCGGCTGGCTGCTGCCGCCCCATCCCCATCTCGCGCCTGACGAGCCAGTGGCTGGTCCCGGCGTGCTGCCGCAATTTGATGTGAAAAAATGAAGACAGTTATCGCAGCTTCTGTTCTTGCCGCCGCGCTGCTCAGCGCCAGCGCTGTCGCGTTGGAAAACGGCCCCTTTGTTGCCGACCAGGCGGGGAGCGGCCGCACTTTGTTCGCCGCCAATTGCGCCCAGTGCCATGGCCCGCAACTGCAGGGTGCGGGCGAGGCGCCGCCGCTGGCGGGCGCCACTTTCATGGCGGCATGGGGCAAGCGCGGGGTCGCGGAGCTCTACAACCTGGTCAAGGCGTCCATGCCCTATGGCAATGGCAACAGCCTGGATGCCAACACCTATCGCAGTATCGTGGCCTATGTGCTGTCCGCCAACGGCGCCAGGCCGGGCACCGTCGCCTTGACCGGCAGCGAGACGGTGCCGATCGCAAGCATCGCCGACGGCAAGATGTCCGTCGCCGCACAAGCGCCGGCGCCTGCAACCGCTGCCGCGCGCCCGGCCACCTCCTATCCGTCGGGCCGCTTTGGTTTGACGGTGGCGGGCGCTCTGAAAAGCTACGACCCCGTCACCGATCAGATGCTGGCGCACCAGAAGGATGCGGACTGGCTGATGTACCGGCGCAACTTCCAGGGCTGGAGTCATTCGCCGCTGTCGCAGGTGACGACTGCCAATGTGAAGGGCCTGCAACTGCAATGGTCCTGGGCGATGAATGACGGCGGCGCCAGCGAAGTGACACCCATCATCCATGACGGGGTGATGTTCCTGTCCAACACCGCCAACACGGTGCAGGCGCTGAACGCGGCAACCGGCGAACTGATCTGGGAAAACCGCATCGGGCCGGCGCCCACCCGCGCCTATGGCGCGACGCGCAGCCTGGCGCTGTACGGCGACAAGGTCTTCGTGCCCACCACCGATGCCAAGCTGTATGGCCTGGATGCCAAGACCGGCAAAATCGTCTGGCAGACGGTGATTGAGGACGCCAAGGAAGGCTACAGCAACACTGGCGGCGCCATCGCCATCAAGGGCAAGATCCTGGTGGGGCTGACCTACTGCAACCGCTATGAGACCAAGCATTGTTTCATCAGCGCCTATGACGCGAACACCGGCAAGGTGGCGTGGCGCTTCAAGACCATCGCGCTGAAGGGCGAGCCGGGCGGCGATACCTGGAACAACCTGCCCGACGAATTCCGCCAGGGCGCGGAGACCTGGATTGCCGGCACCTATGATCCCGAACTCAACACGACCTATTGGGGCACGGCGCAGTCCAAGCCCTGGACACGGGCCAGCCGCGACAGCGGGGCAGGGGCGACGCTCTATGCCAATTCCACGTTGGCGCTCGATCCGGACAACGGCAAGCTGAAGTGGTTCTACACCCATGCGCCGGGCGAGAATTTCGACCTGGACGAAGTGTTCGAGCGGGTTCTGGTGGATCATGGCGAGAGCAAGGATGTGCTGACCATCGGCAAGGTGGGCATCCTGTGGAAGCTCAACCGCGTCACCGGCAAGTATGAAGACAGCGCCCAGACTCTGTTCCAGAACGTCTATGACAAGATCGATCCCAAGACCGGCATTCCGACCTATCGCAAGGATGTGCAGGCGGCCAAGGTCGGCGACTGGATTTCCTCCTGCCCGGGTCCGGCCGGCGGCCATGACTGGCCTGCGACCTCCTACGATCCCAAGACCGACCTGATGCTGATCCCGCTGCACCAGTCCTGTGTGCTGATGCGGGCCGAGCCGATGGAAAAGAAGATCGGGGTGGGCGGCGATGCCGGCTCGCAGCGCCTGTTCGAAATGCCGGGCACCGACGGCAACCTGGGCAGGATGGTGGCCTACAACACCAGGACCATGAAAGCGGCCTGGAGCTTCCAGCAGAAGGCGCCGTTCCTGACCGGGGTGCTGACCACCGACGGCGGCGTGGGCTTTGTCGGCGATTTCGATCGCCGCTTCCGCGCCATTGAAACGGCGACCGGCAAGACCTTGTGGCAGACGCGGCTTCCCACCAGCGCCCAGGGCCATGTCGTCAGCTATGCGGTGGACGGCAAGCAGTATATCGCCGTGGAATCCGGCCTTGGCGGCGGCAGCCCGGTGGGCAAGCCGACCACCCTGATGCCCGGCGTGCATCATCCCAACAATGGCAATGCGATTTTCGTTTTTGCCTTGCCCGACAACTGAAGAGGAAAGCCCGATGAAACTGCTTCGCACCACCGCCGCCATCGCCGCCCTTGCCGCCGTGATGGGGTCGGCCACCGCCGCCAATGCGGCGCGCGCCTATATCGGCACCTACACGCCCAACCTGGCGGACCCCAAGGCTTACGCCAATGGTCATGGCGAAGGCATCTATCTGGTGAATGTGGATGACGCCACCGGCGTGCCTTCGGGTCTGAAGCTGGTGGCCAAGGACCAGTCGCCGTCCTGGTTCACCCTGTCGGCCGACCACAAGTTTCTCTACGCGGTGAATGAGATCGACACTTACGGACCTAAAAAGAGCGGTTCGATCACCGCCTATGCGGTGGACGCAGCCAGCGGTGCGCTCAAGAAACTCAATACGGTGGATTCCGGCGGCGCCATTCCTTGCTTCATCGTGCCCGACCCGTCGGGCAAGTTCTTGCTGACCGCCAACTATACCGGCGGCAGCTATTCGGTGACCCGCCTCAAGCCCGATGGCAGCCTGGGCGAGACCACCGACATCGTGAAGCCCAATGGTCCGATGAGCGTCTATCAGGCCGCCGACCGTCCGCCTGGCATGTTTGGCAGCAAGGAGCCGCACGGCTCCAGAGGCCACATGATCCTGCCCGATCCGTCGGGCCAGTATATCGTGGGCGCCGATGCAGGCCGCGACCAGATCTTTGTCTGGAAGCTGGATACGGGCACCGGCAAGCTGAACCAGGTGTCGGTGACCAAGTCGGTGCCGGGCTCGGGGCCGCGCCATTTCAGGTTCTCGCCGGACGGCAAGACGCTGTATTTCCTGCACGAACAGAATTCGCGCATCCAGGTTTACGGTTTCGCCGGCGGCAAGCTGACCGCCAGGGGCGCATCGGTATCGACTTTGCCGGACGGGTTTGAGGGCGGCAATACCACCTCTGAGCTGTTGATCGACAAGGCGGGCAAGCATCTCTATGCCGCCAACCGCAATCATGACTCCATCGCGACCTTCGCGATCGCTGCCGATGGCAGCATCAAGCGGCTCGCCAACACCCATACCGAAGGCACCATTCCGCGCACCCTGACCATCGATCCGACCGGCAAGGTTCTCTATTCGCTGAACCAGGGCGGGGACAATCTGGTCACCTTCCGCCTGGACGCGAACGGCGTGCCGAAATTTACAGGCAAGTTCCTGGCTGTCGGCGCTCCGGCGGCGATGGTGTTCCTCCCCTAAGGAAGATCTTCATGCGCAATCAAAAGCTTTTCACCTTTGCCGCGGCGCTCGCGGCTGTGCTGGCGACTGCCGGCACGGCTGAGGCGGGCCGCGCCTATATCGGTACCTACACCCAGGAGCCTACGGCGCGCGGCAACAACCACGGCGAGGGCATCTATCTGATGGACATCAATGACGCCACCGGCGCGGTGTCCAATCCGCGGGTAGTGGCGAAGATGAAGTCGCCCTCCTGGATCGCTTTCTCGCCCGATCATCGCTTTCTTTATGCCAATGCCGAGATTCTGGATTACGGCGCCGGGAAGACCGGTTCGGTCAGCGCCTTTGCGGTGGATGCCGCGAGCGGTGCATTGAAGCCATTGAACACGGTCAGTTCGGGCGCCGCCGGTCCCGCCTATCTGGAGATCGACCGCAGCGGCAAGTTTGCGCTGGTGGCCAATTATGCCGGCGGCAGCTTTGCGGTGATCCGCATCAGGCCTGACGGCAGCCTGGGCGAGATCAGCGACCAGGTGAAACCCGATGGCCCGCTCAACCCGGCCAACGCCGCCGACACCCAGCCCGGCCAGTTCGCCGGCAGCGATCACAGCGGCACCCACGGCCACATGGTCGGGATGGATACGACCGGCAAATATGTCATCGGCGACGATGCCGGGCGCGACCAGATTTTCGTCTGGACTCTGGACGGCAACGGCAAGCTGCACCAGGTGTCGGTGACCAAGTCGCTGTCGGGTTCGGCGCCGCGCCACTTCGTGGTCAGCGCCGACGGAAAAAGCCTTTACCAGCTGCAGGAACAGGATTCGCGGCTGCAGGCCTATGATTTCAAGGACGGCGTGCTGACGGCGCGGGGCGCCAGCATCTTCACCCTGCCTGACGGCTATCAGGGCAGCAACACCACCTCGGAGCTGTTGATCGACAAGTCCGGCACGCATCTCTATGCCGCCAACCGCACCCAGGATTCCATCGCCACCATCGCGGTGAACAAGGGTGCCGTCACGCGCATCGCCAATACCCATACCGGCGGCGACAATCCGCGCAGCCTGGCGCTGCATCCCAGCGGCAAGTTCCTCTATTCCCTGAACCAGAGTGCCCACAACGTCGTGACCTTCCGCATCGGCGCCAAGGGCGTGCCGCAACCCACTGGCAACATCCTCGCGCTGGGTTCGCCCGCCGTGATGGCATTCCTGCCCAACTAAGGAGAAAGCTCATGGACAAACGGCAATTCCTGACCGCCGCGGCGGCGCTGGCGGCGACGCCGGCCTTGGGGCAGGCGCAGATGAAAAAACCCGGCACCGATGATCTGGGCCGCACTTTGTCCAGCATGAAGGCCAAGGCGATCCCGCGCCGCAAGGCCAAGACCACCAAGCTGTTCCTGACGCCGCCATCCTGGCCCAACGCCATCACCGCCGATCCGGGCGGCAAGGGCTTCTGGGTGCAGCAGCAGCGCCACGACCGCGGACCGGAAACCGCCTGGCTGCTAGACCGCAAGGGCAAGGTGCTGCACAGCGTGGTGACCAAGTGCGAAGACTGCAGCGGCATGGCGGTGGGCAACGGCTTCATCTGGAGCGGCGCCAACGGCGCCTCGGTGCACAATCCGCCCGATCCGCCGGTCGAGGGCGTGTTCCAGACCGACATGAACGGCAAGACCATCAGCCAGCGCCAGATTCCCTTCGGGCCCAAAAACAATGGCGGCTCCTGCCACGGGCTGGCGTGGGAGAATGCCGATGGCGGCAGGCTGTGGATCCAGTCGAACCGGCTGGAAGCGCTGGTGCGGATGAATCCGGTGACCTGGGAATGCGACTACATGTTTCCCGCCGCGCATGTCGACCGGCTGCACGGCATCGAAGTGGACGGTGGTTTCATCTGGCAGGTCTATGGCACGCAGGATCCCAAGGTGCCCGGCTATGACGGCTATACCCCCGGCCTGATCAAATACGACATCAAGTCCGGCGCGCCGGTGGAGTTTGTCGATTTCGTGGCCGGCTCCTGCGACATGCATGATGTCTGCGTGCTGGACGGCCAGTTGTATGGCGTCGACGCGGGCGAGCATCCGGGTTGGCCGATCAATGAGAAGTTCGCGCAGCCCGGTTTCCCCGAGCTCAACAGCCCGAGCGGCGGTTATGTCTTCAAGATTGACGTGATTTGACAGTTTTTGCAGCGCGTTAGCTGTTGCCGGGGCCGCGGCGGTCCCGTCATACTCGCGCGGGCGAATTTACGGGGGACGGCATGGCGTTGGAAGCACTCAGGGGCTGGACACGGCAGCAAACCAACGTCGTGGCGGTGTCCTATCTGGGCTGGACGCTGGACGCGTTCGATTTCTTCGTCCTCACCTTTGTGGTCAAGGACCTGCTGGCCCAGTTCGGCGCCAAGAGCGCGGCGGACATCCTGGTGGCTGTGACCCTGACCCTGGCGGTGCGGCCGCTGGGCGCCTTCCTGTTCGGACGGCTGGCTGACGATTACGGGCGCAAGCCGATCCTGATCCTCAACATCCTGCTCTATTCGCTGTTCGGTTTCGCCACCGCCTTTCGATGTTCCTGATCGCGCGCGGGCTGTTCGGCGTGGCGATGGGCGGCATCTGGGGCATCGGCGCGTCTCTGGCCTTCGAGAGCATTCAGCCCAAGGCGCGCGGCTTCGTCTCGGGCCTGCTGCAGTCGGGCTATCCGTCCGGCTACCTGTTCGCGTCACTGGCGTTCGGCGCGGTGCATGCGAGCTTCGGCTGGCGCGGCATGTTCATGGTGGGACTGATCCCCGGCCTGCTGCTGGCGCTCTATATCGCCATGGCGGTGCCGGAATCTCCGGTCTGGCGCCGGCCTGCGGTGGTCAATGCCGGCCGCCACATCCTGCATCTGGTCGGCGTCGCGGTGATCCTCAGCGCCATGCTGGCGGTGCTGATCCGCTTTGGCCGCGAAGAGGGCCTGGTCTATATCGTGGCGGCCGTGGTGCCGCTGGTGATCGTGGCGGGCTTCCTGACGCCCTTCGTGCGCCAGCACTGGAAGCTCGCCATCTATGCCATCTTGCTGATGACCGGCTTCAACTTCTTCAGCCACGGCACCCAGGACATCTATCCCACCTTCCTGCGCGTGCAGCACCATTTCGACGATGCGACCGTGACCTTCATCACGGTGGTGCTCAATCTGGGCGCGATCGTGGGCGGTCTGACCTTCGCCAGCTTCAGCCAGTCCTTCGGACGCCGCAAGACGGTGATCATGGTGGCGCTGCTGTCGCTGCCGGTGATCTATTTCTGGGCCTCGGCCCAGACCGTGGTGATGCTGGCGGCGAGCGCCTTCCTGATGCAGGTCTGCGTGCAGGGCGCCTGGGGCGTGGTGCCGGTACACCTCAACGAACTGTCGCCGCCCAATGTGCGCGGTACCTTTGCCGGCACCGTCTACCAGTTGGGCAACCTGATCGCTTCGGTCAATGCGGTGTTCCAGGCCGAGCTGGCCGAAAGCGGCCGGCAGTTCCTGGGCCTGGACCATTATGGCCTGGCGCTGGCGGTGGTGGCCTGTTTCGCGGCGCTCTTGATCGCGACCATGATGTTCCTGGGGCCGGAGGCCAAGGATGCTGACATGGGGCGCGCTGCGCCTGCCACGGAATAAAAAGAGGAAGGCTGACGATGCGTAAAATCCTTTTTGGCGCCGCGATGATGGCGCTGGCCGCGCCGGCCATGGCGCAACCGGTGACCTTGAAGGTCATCACGCCGGCGGTCACCGCCAACGCGGGACTGCGCGATCTGGCGATGGGCTTTGAAAAGGAACAGGGCATCAAGGTCGAGATCGTCACCCTGAACATGGCCAAGATGGTGGACGAGCTGAAAGGCGGCAATCCGCCGGCCGACGTTGTTTTCCTGCCCTATGCCCTGATGGACACGGCGCAGACCGACAAGAATGTGACGGGCCGGATCAATATCGGCCGGGTGCGCATTGGCCTGGCCATCCACAAGGGCGATCCGGCGCCGGACATTTCCACGGTGGACAAGCTGGCCGCGGTGCTCAAGGCTTCGGATGGCGTGATGTATTCCGATCCCACCAGCGGCAGCATGGAGGCGCGCATCATCGACGGCATGCTGAATGCCCATCCCGAATTTGTGGGGGTCAAGCGCAAGATCAGCAAGAATGGCGAGGGCGGCCAGGCGGTGGCGCGGGGCGAGGGCCAGATGGCGCTGCAGCTGATCTGCGAAATCGTCAACCATCCAGACAGCCTGACCAATGTCGGGCCGGTGCCGGATTCGCTGGGCGCCTATATCGATTCCGCCGCCGCGGTGACGGCGCGTTCCGCCCATCCCAAGGAAGCGGCGCAGTTTCTGAAATACGCCACCCAGCCGGGCACCTATTCGCTGTGGCTGGGCAAGGGCCTGGAACGGGCAAAGTAGGGAGCAGGGGATGATGCAACGTCGTGATTTTCTGGCCGGCGCAGCCGCCAGCGCGCTGTGGGCCGGGATTGCCGAAGCGGCCGCGCCGCTGGCGGATATCCCGATCATCGACACCCATGTCCATCTGTTCGACTCCCGCCGGCCGCAGGGCGTGCCCTATGCCGGCTCGCCGGAATGGGCCAAGGAGAAGAACGGCGTGGCCTTGCCCTCCACCTACCGTGCCTATGCCGAGCCGCTGAACATCGTCGGCGCGATCGAGCTGGAAGCCAGCCCGTGGATCGAGGACAATCTGTGGGTGCTGGAACAGGAACATACCGATCCGATGTTCGTCGGTACGGTGGGCGACCTGGAACCTGAGAAACCGGAGTTTGCCGAACAGTTCGCGCGCTTCCGCAAGGACCCGCTGTTCCTGGGCATACGCTGCGGCAACATTTGGGAGCGCGACGTCTCCAAGCAGGTGAACGATCCGAAATTCATCGATGGGCTGAAGCGGGTTGCCGACGCCGACATGGTGATGGACAGCGCCAATCCCACCGTCGGCCTGCTGCAGACCATGGTGAAGATCAATGACAAGATTCCCAATCTCCGCATAGTCCTGGATCATCTGCCGCAGCTTGATCCCACTGCCGCCGACCAGGCCGGTTATGATGCAGTGCTGAAGGAAATCCATGGCCGTCCGAAAATCTTCGCCAAGCTGTCGGAGATCGACCATCGCGCCATGAAGGCGCGCGGGCTTGCCGCCCACAAGGCGCGGCTGGACCAGCTGATGGACACGTTCGGGGAAGACCGCGTGGTGTTCGGCAGCGACTGGCCCAACAGCTGGGGCACGGCGACGCCGGCGCAGATCGTGGATCTGGCGCGGGCCTATTTCGCCACCCGTTCGCGCCAGGCGGCGGAGAAATATTTCTGGAAGAATTCCCTGGCCGTCTACAAGTGGAAAAAGCGCGCCAAGAATCAGCCCAGTCTGGGCTGATTTCGCAGGAACTTTCGGAACCGCGAAGTGCATGCCGGCCATGCACCCCGGTCTTTTATGGGTTCCCATGCAGCCCCGGCGGCGCAGGGACGTTCTCTACTGGTAGACAACCACAGGAGAGAACGCATGAAACAGTTACTCACCGCTGCGGGCGTTACCGCTGCCCTTGCATTCGCAATGCCGGCTTTCGCCGCGCAGGACACAGCGCCTGGTACTTCCGTGCAGACCGGCGCCGCCACCGCCAACCAAGTGAACGGCAGCGCGGAATCCAATCCCGCCAATGCCAGCGGTTCGGCCAACGCCACCACCAGCAACAAGACTGTGGCGCGTGTTGCGACGCCTGACCCGATGATGAGCCGTTTCCATCAGAAGGATGCGGTATCGGGCTCCGCTTCGACGGATACGTCCAATTCGCCTGCGTTGAATCAGCCTTCCATCCCGTCCAACGGTCAGTAGTGACCTAGCATCTGGCAAACGCCGCTCCTTCGGGGGCGGCGTTTTGCTGTCGGTGGCTCAGGTGCACTTCAATTCCGCCGCCAGAAGCCGGACGAGGTCGGCTGCCGGCATCGGCCGTGACAGGGGTGCGCCCTGGCCAGCCCATTGTGCGCCAAACCCGAATTCCGCTTTCGCCTTGCCGGCCGCGTGCAAGGCCTTTCCCAGGTCATAGGTGATGGGATAGTCGGGAATCTCCGCGTCCGGCACGCTTTGCGCCAGACGGGTGAAGCGGTTGGACAGGCAGCGCGCGGGGCGGCCGGAAATGGCACGCGTCATCACCGTATGGTTGGCGGCTTCGCTGGCAAGCGCGGCGCGATAGCCCGCGTCAGCGGCAGATTCCGGGCAGGCGACAAAGGCCGTGCCCATCTGGGCGGCGGCCGCGCCCAGCTTCAGCGCGGCGTTGATGCCCGCGCCATCCATGATAGCGCCAGCCGCGATCACCGGCAGGTCGAAGCGGCGCGCCAGCAGGCGGGTCAGCGCCATGGTGCCAAGCCGGTCATCCGCCGCGCTGGTGTCGAACACGCCGCGATGGCCGCCGGCCTCATAGCCCTGGGCGACAATGGCGTCGATGCCAGCAGCGGCGAGCCTTGAGGCTTCGGCGATGCTGGTGGCCGAACCGAACAGAAGAATGCCCGCCTGTTTCAGCGCCTTGACCTGGTCCTCGCCGGGCAGTCCGAAATGAAAGCTGACGATGGCGGGGCGCAGCTCCAACAGTAGCGCCGTCATGGCGGCATTGCCGCGGAAGGTCGTGTAGATTTCGCGCAAGGCCGTGGGCGGCTCGGCGCCCAGCGCGGTGAACTCCGGCCTCAGCCGCTCGATCCATCCGGCCTCCACGGCGGCGTTGAAGATCGCGGGGCGGTGACAGAAGACATTGACGTTGAACGGCCGGTTGGTCAGCGCCTGGGTGGCGCGGATCATGCGCCCTGCGCCTTCGACATTTTCGGCAGCGATACCAAGCGCTCCCAGGGCGCCCGCGTTGGAAACAGCCGCAGCCATGGCGGGGGTGGAGGTGCCGGCCATCGGCGCCTGGAAGATCGGCCATTCCAGGCCGATCCGCTGCAACAGCACGCCCGCCGCCATACTACTTCGGCTGGCTCGTGGTGCGCAGATAGGGCTTGTGGGTTTTGTAACCGGGGAACAGTTTGCCCGCGTCCTCGTTGCTGACTGCGCCGGTGATGATCACGTCGCCGCCCTGTTTCCAGTCCGCCGGCGTCGCCACCTTGTGTTTCGCGGTGAGTTGCATGGAATCGATCACCCGCAGGATTTCGTCGAAATTGCGCCCCGTGGTCATGGGATAGACCAGCAGAAGCTTGATCTTCTTGTCGGGTCCGATGATGAAGACGTTGCGTACGGTGGCGTTGTCGGCCGGAGTGCGGCCTTCGGAAGTGCCGGGCGCATCGGCGGGTAGCATGCCGTAGAGCTTTGACACCTTAAGGTCGGTATCGCCGATCATGGGGAAGTTCGGTCCCATGCCCTGGGTCTCCAGGATGTCGGCGGCCCATTTGCCGTGGTTCTCCACCGGGTCTACCGACAGGCCCAGCACCTTGACGCCGCGCTTGTCGAATTCGGGCTTCAGCTTGGCGACAGCGCCCAGTTCGGTGGTGCAGACCGGGGTGAAATCCTTGGGGTGCGAGAAGAACAGCACCCAGCTGTCGCCGGCCCAGTCATAGAAGTGCAGCTTGCCTTCGGTGGAGTCGGCGGTGAAGTCGGGCGCGGTCTCATTAATGGCGAGCGGCATGGCGTTCTCCTGTTGGGCGGGGAAGCCTAGCGCAAGGCGCGCATGTCTGTCAGCCGCACCAGCCCCGCGGAACCAGAACTTGACGGATTGCCCCCGCCGCCCCATAAGCCCGCCAGGTGCAAGGTTAGGGAACACGGACCACCGTGGCTGCCCCCGCAACTGTCGCCGGTGAGCTTTCGTCCAAATGTCACTGATGCCGCAAGGTGTTGGGAAGACGGGCGCAAGCGCTGACCCGGTGAGCCAGGAAACCTGCCTCGCACCGTCGTCTTGTGGCCTGCCGGGGTGTGCGGGGTGCAGCGGGGTAAACCGCAGCGGCGACGTGTTGGAGTCGTCGTGCGGGGGCCAAAATCCCTTTCAATACCGCGTGACGCCTCCTGAGCCAGGAGACGTTTCATGAAGTCCGTTCTTTATACCTCTGCCGCCCTGATTGCGCTTGCCACGCCGGCGCTGGCGCAGTCGCAACTGTCCTATCCCCATCTCGACGATGAAAATGTGGTGGTCAGCGCCACCCGTCTGCCCACGCCGACGGCTGAGATCGCCAGCAGCGTCACGGTGATCACCGCCGCCCAGATCGAGGCGCGGCAGGACCGCTCGCTTCCGGACGTGCTGCGCACCGTGCCGGGGCTGAACATCGTGCAGACTGGCGGCGCCGGCGGCCAGACATCGATCTTCATGCGCGGCACCAATGCCAATCACACCAAGGTGCTGCTGGACGGTATCGATATCGGCGATCCGTCCACCCCCAGCGGCGCACCCGATATTTCCAAGCTGCTGGCGGGCGACATCGCCCGGGTAGAAGTGCTGCGCGGGCCGCAGGGCGCGCTCTATGGCTCCGACGCCATCGGCGAGGTGATCAATATTCTAACCCGCAGCGGCGAGGGGCCGATGAAGATCAGCGCCGATGCCGAAGGCGGCAGCTTTGACACCTTCAACCAGCGCGCCTCGGCCTCCGGTTCGGAAGGCGCTTTTCACTATGCCGCCACGGTGCAGCATTTCCATTCCGGCGATACGCCGGTGACGCCGCTGAACCTGTTGCCGCCCGGCCAGCGCCGTAACGATGACTTCTACGACAACTTCACCGGCACGGCGAAGCTGGGCTATGATGTGACGCCGAATTTCGATCTGGGGCTGGTGAGCCGGGTGACCAACAGCCTGGGCAAGTTCACGGGCGATGCCTTCAACTTCGTCACCTTTGCCTCTTTCCCATCGCCCACCCGCACCCGCATCTCGTCCATCCAGTATCAGTCGCGCGGCACCGCCCATCTGGTGCTGTGGGATGGGCGCTTCGATCAGACCCTGGGCCTGGCCTATGGCCATACCATCGCCGCCACACAGGATCCGGATAATGGCGATAGCCGTGCCATCGGCGATCGCATCAAGCTGGACTGGCAGGGCAATATCGCCGTGACGCAGGGCGAGACCCTGGTGCTGGGCGCCGAGACGGCGCGCGACGCGCTGCATCCGGGCCTGTCCTTCGGCTTTCCCTCGACGTTGTCGCGCGGCGTCACCACCAATGCCGGTTATGCCGAACTTCAGTCCGATTTCGGCTGGGGGCTCTATAACAGCGCCTCGATCCGCTATAATGACAACAGCCGCTTCGGCAACAAGACCACCTGGCGCGTCGCGCCGGCCTGGGTGATCGAAGAGACTGGCACCAAGCTGAAGGCCAGCGTCGGCACCGGCTTCAAGGCGCCCGCCTTGCAGCAGTTGTTCGGCACCTTCGGCGGCAATGCCAACCTCAAGCCGGAGACCAGCTTCGGTTACGATGTGGGTGTGGAGCAGAAACTGCTGGGCGACACGCTGACCGGCGGCGTCACCTGGTTTCAGAACAATATCAAGAATCTGATCACCAGCGGTCCGGCCCCGGCCTTCCTCAATATCAATGTCGGCCGGGCGCGGACCGACGGGGTGGAAAGCTTCATCGCCTGGAAGGCGCTGGATGTGCTGACCTTGCGTGCCGACTACACCTATACCGATGCGATCGACGCCGGGACCAAGCTGGCGCTGCTGCGCCGGCCGCGCCACAAGGCCAGCCTCAATGCCAGCTGGCAGGCGCTGGACGATCTGACCCTGGATGTGACCTTGCTCTATATGGGTCCGCAGATTGACGGCAATCGCGACTTCTCCATTCCGCGCCTGAAGATGCCGGACGTCACCACCCTGGACCTGGCGGCCAGCTACAGGCTGACCGAAAAATGGAGCCTGTTCGGCCGGATTGAGAACGCCTTCGACACGCGCTATCAGAGTCCGGACGGCTTCGAACGCCCGGGCATCGGCGCCTATGGCGGGATCAAGGTGAACCTCTAGGCATGAAGCAGGGGATTTTCGCGGCCGCCGTTTTGCTCCTTTTCTTGGGGCAGGCGGCGGCCGCGCCTCCTCAGCGCATCATGTCTTTGAAAATCTGCACCGACGAGCTGCTGCTCGATCTGGTGCCACCGTCGCGCATTGCTTCCGTGACATTCCTGTCGCGGGAAAAAGCGGCGCTAAAGGTCTGGCCCCAGGCCGCGACTATCCCCGTCAATCACGGCAGCGCCGAGGAAATTCTCAGCACCCATCCCGATCTGATCCTGACCGATCCTTTCATGGCGCCGTCGCTGCGGCCGCTGCTGGCCAAGAGCGGCGCAAAGGTGATCGAAGTGTCGCCAGCCGAGACTTTCGCGCAGATCCGTGCCGTTACCCGCCTTGTCGCGCAGGCGGTGGGAGAAGAGGCGCGGGGCGAAGCCCTGATCGCTGCGATGGATGCAGACCTGCGCACCCTGGCGGCGCATCGTCCCAAGAAGATGCTCACGGTCGCAGGCTGGGGCGGCGGCGGCTATGTGCCGGGCACCGGCGGCTTATTCGATACGATGCTGACGGCAGCGGGCGCCCGTAATGTCGAGCGCGGCAGCTTTGGCTATTACGATGTGGAAAGCCTGATTGCCGCCAATCCCGATGCGCTGGTCTATGGCGATACCTATAGCGGCACCACCAGTTTGCGCGCCGACCAGGATCTGCATCCGGCGCTGATGCGGCGCTATGCCGGGCGGCGCATCAGTTATGCTTCGCTGTATGGCTGCGGCGTGCCTGAAAGCGTCAAGGTCGCGCTTGCGCTGCAGGCCGCGCTGCGGCGGGTCGCACCATGAAATTGAATCTGTCGCTGATTGCGCTGCTTATCATGGCCTTTTGTGCTTCGCTGCTGGCGGGCCGGGTGTGGCTGCCGCCGGTATCGCTGCTGTCGCCGCATGACAGCCTGGCCTGGCTGATTGTGCAGGACATTCGCCTGCCGCGCACCGTGCTGGCGCTGATTGTGGGTGCGGTGCTGGGTCTGTCGGGCGCGGTGTTGCAAGGCTTCACGCGCAACCCCTTGGCCGAACCGGCGTTGCTGGGCGTGTCCAGCGGGGCGGCGCTGGGTGCGATCATCGCCATCTATTTCGGGCTGGCGGCGCTGTCGCCGGTCACCGGGCCCATCATGGGCATGGTGGGAGCGCTGGCAGCTTGCGCGCTGACCTTCGCACTGGGGCGAAACGGTACGGTGGCGCTGGTGTTGGCGGGCGCGGCGGTATCGAGCCTGACGGCCGCCGGCATCGCCCTGGCGCTGAACTTCGCGCCCAATCCCTATGCCGCCTATGAGATCATGTCCTGGCTGCTGGGTTCGCTGGCGGACAAGAGCTGGACACAGGTCTGGCTGGTGCTGCCATTCGCTGTCGCCGGCGCCGCGTTGCTGGCGATGACCGGCCGTTCATTGGATGCGCTGAGCCTGGGGGAGGCGCAGGCGCAAAGCCTGGGCGTCAACATAACACGGCTGGCGGCGCTGGTGGTGGCGGGCACCGGGCTCAGCGTGGGCGCCATCACCTCGGTCACCGGCGCCATCGGTTTCATTGGCCTGGTGGCGCCGCATCTGGTGCGGCCCTTTGTGGGGTATGCGCCGCGCCGGGTGCTGCTGCCGGCAACGCTTGCGGGCGCGCTGCTGCTGCTCTGCGCCGACATCGCCGCAAGGCTGGTGCACACCAATCCCGAACTGCGGCTGGGCGTATTCACCAGCCTGCTGGGCACGCCCTTCTTTTTCTGGCTGGTGGTGCGCATCCGAAAGGTTGCGCCATGACATTATTGGCAGCGGAAAACATCACGGTCAGCCGGGGCGGAAAGACGATCCTGCGCGACGTTTCCCTGCAGGCCCATGCCGGAGAGTTCATCGCCGTGCTGGGCCCCAATGGCGCGGGTAAGTCCACCTTGCTGAAAGTGCTGGCGGGACTGCTGAAGCCGGATGCCGGCAAGGTGATGCTGGACAGCAAATCGCTCGCTTCGATCTCGGCGCGTCAGCTTGCAGCCCGGCGCGCCTACCTGCCACAGAACCCGTATCTGGAATGGCCGATTTCGGTGGAGCGGTTGGTGGCGCTGGGGTTGACCCCCAAGCTGCCGGCCACCGGTGGATTGCCGCAAGGTTACGCGCCCGCCATCAGCCGCGCGCTGGATCTGTGTGATCTGACGGCCAAGCGCGACCAGACGGCGACGAGCCTTTCGGGCGGCGAGTTCGCACGCGCCATGCTGGCGCGCGCCATCGTCAGCGAGCCGCAAATACTGATCGTGGACGAGCCCATCACCGGGCTGGATCCGCGCCACGCCATGGCCTCGATGCGATTGCTGGCGAATTTTGCGGCCGCCGGCGCGCTGGTCATCGCCTCGCTGCATGATCTGACTTTGGCGGCGCGTTATCCGGGCCGCGTCATCGTACTTGTGGATGGAGCGGTGGTGGGCGACGCGGATTCACTCACAGAGGAACTTGTCCACAGGGCCTTCGGGGTGCCTGCCATCCTGACCGGGCAGGGGGATTCGCGGGCATTCACACTTCTGTCCCCAAGCGAAAAATGACGTCTGTGTGAAAGTTTTCCGGCTTGACGGATTCCGCGAATAGGCCCCTAGATGTAGTCGTTCATGGTTACTCGAATGCTCTAGATAGGGGATTCAAGGGAACTTCGGAACGGTCTGGTGGGATCGAAACCGAGGCTGCCCCCGCAACTGTAAACGGCTGATTTTCCGGCCAAATGCCACTGGGGAACTCCCCGGGAAGGCGGTCGGGAAGAGGGCCGCGAGCCAGGAGACCTGCCGTGAACAGGTTTTGACTTATGGGGCGGGGCGTCCCAGGGGGCTGTAAGGCGCGACTGACGTTGCGCCAATGGTCTTCTGTCCCCTGCCGGACAACAGGGAACAGAAGCATGTCGGCACTCGGTAAGATCCTCGACGGCGATTTCGACAGCGATGGCCAGATCGTCACGGCGCCCCTGGCCGAGCGGGTGATCGAGCGGTCGGTGGTGGTGACCCGTACGGTCACCGAGACGCCGGTCAAGCCGGTTCCCGCCAAGCCCGCGTCCACAACGGCCGCGACCCAGGACCTGTTTGGCGCCGCGCCGCAGCCGCCGCTGCCCTATCCGCTGGGCCCGAAACCCAAGCCGTCCGACCTGGTGCTGGATCATGCCCGTGACGCGCTGCTGACCCCCTTCGGCAAGGCCACCCTGACCGACCGCTATCTGATGCCGGGCGAGGGCTTCCAGGACATGTTCGCGCGGGTTTCCTGCGCCTATGCCGACGACGTGGCCCATGCCCAGCGGCTGTACGACTATATGAGCCGGCTGTGGTTCATGCCGGCCACCCCGATCCTGTCCAACGGCGGCACCAACCGCGGCCTGCCGATCTCCTGCTTCCTCAACGACGTGTCGGACTCGTTGGACGGCATCGTCGGCACCTGGAACGAGAATGTGGCGCTGGCCAGCAATGGCGGCGGCATCGGCACCTATTGGGGCAAGGTCCGCTCCATCGGCGAAAAGGTGAAGACCGGCAAGACCAGCGGCATTATCCCCTTCATCCATGTGATGGACGGGCTGACCCTGGCGATTTCCCAGGGCTCGCTGCGCCGGGGTTCGGCGGCGGTCTATCTGGACATCACCCATCCGGAAATCGAGGAATTCCTGGAAATCCGCAAGGCGTCGGGCGACTTCAACCGCAAGGGCCTGAACCTGCATCACGGCATCAACATCACCGACGAATTCATGGACTGCGTGAAGGAGGGCAAGATGTTCGGCCTGCGCAGCCCCAAGGACCGGGCGGTCCTGCGCGAGGTCAATGCCCGCGAACTGTGGCAGCGCATCCTGGAAACCCGCCTGCAGACCGGCGAGCCCTATATCCTGAACATCGACGCGGTGAACCGGGCGT
>Ga0193716_1000591_pt1 | contig 22014 bp, 18 predicted proteins | sample U2c1metaG_FD_145901 | JGI IMG/M metagenome (GOLD analysis project Ga0193716, IMG submission 145901) | Soil microbial communities from a riparian zone of the East river system, Colorado, United States - U2c1 | ecosystem: Environmental > Terrestrial > Soil > Riparian zone | place: USA: East River...
ATCCCTGCCATGGCAACATGCCGCAGCTGATCGAGGCGGTCAAACGCGGTGTCATGCTCGCAGGCGGGTTGCCGGTTACCTTCCCGACCATCTCGATTCACGAGAGCTTCTCTCACCCCACCAGCATGTTGCTACGCAATCTGATGTCGATGGACACCGAGGAGATGATCCGCGCGCTGCCCGTGGATGCCGTGGTGCTCATCGGTGGCTGCGACAAGACGGTGCCCGCCCAGCTGATGGGAGCCGCTTCCGCAGGCAAACCGGCGATCCAACTGGTGACCGGGTCGATGCTGACGGGGTCGCACCGAGGACGCAGGGTCGGCGCCTGCACCGACTGCCGGGCGTTCTGGGGCCAATACCGAGCGCAGGAGATCGACGATGCAGAGATTGCCGAGGTCAACGGCCACCTGGTCGGCAGCGTCGGGACCTGCTCAGTGGCCGGTACGGCGAGCACCATGGCATGCGTCGCCGAGGCTGCAGGCATCGCACTGCCCGGCTCCGCGACACCGCCTGCGGTGACCGCGGACCGTATGCGCGTCGCCGAACTCACCGGGCGCCGGGCTGTCGAGATGGTCCAGGAGGGCCTGACCATCGACCGGATCCTCACCCCGGAAGCGTTCGAGAACGCGATGCGAGTGTTGCTGGCTGTCGGAGGGTCGACAAACGGGCTGGTGCACCTCGCTGCGATAGCCGGGCGCCTCGGCTACTCGCTGGACCTCAATCTGTTCGACCGGATGAGCAAGGAGACGCCGGTCCTGGTGAACCTGAAACCAGCCGGAAGCCACTACATGGAGGACTTGCACCGGGCTGGTGGAGTACCCCGGCTTTTGCAGGAGCTGCGGGATCTGCTCAACCTCGACGCCCTGACGGTCACCGGCCGCACCATCGGGCAAGAGCTCGCCGACGCGCCCGAGCCGTTCCCCCAGGACGTCATTCGGCCGCGCAGCGCACCGATCTACCCGGCCGGCGGCATCGCCGTTGTCCGCGGAAACCTCGCCCCCAACGGCGCCATCATCAAACAAGCCGCGGCGACGCAGGACCTGCTCGAGCATCGCGGTCGAGCGGTGGTGTTCGAGGACATGGCCGATCTCAGCAAGCGCATCGACGACGAGGACCTCGACGTCACTGCCGACGACATCCTGGTCCTGAAGAACATCGGTCCGATCGGTGCTCCCGGCATGCCCGAGGCCGGGTACATCCCGATTCCGAAGAAGATTGCCAGGCAGGGCGTCAAGGACATGGTCCGCATCTCGGACGGTCGGATGTCGGGCACCGCGGCGGGCACCATCGTGCTGCACGTGTCCCCCGAGGCGGCCGTCGGAGGCCCACTGCGCTACGCGCGCAACGGCGACACGATCCGGTTGAGCGTCAGCGAACGCCTGCTCGAGCTCGAGGTGTCCGACTCCGAACTCGCCGAGCGCAAGGAACTGGATCCGGCCGGCACCGAACCGCGACCCGCCCGTGGTTACCGAAAACTGTACGTGGACCAGGTGACTCAAGCCGAAGAAGGCTGCGACTTCCGGTTCCTGCAGTCCGAATCGCCCCGGGGCACTGTCCCGCGGACCCCCTGCGACACATCCGATTTCACAAACACGACCCGGTGAATCCACCCACCGACACAACATCACTGGAGACGAAATGCACTCTACGACATGGATAGTCGTCGCGGCCGGGTTGGCGGTGGCGTCGTTGCTGTTGCTGGTGATCAAATGCAAGTTCCAAGAGTTTCTCGCACTGCTGGTGGTCAGTATCGCGTTCGGCCTCGCAATCGGCACGAACCCCACCGAGCTGATGAAGCTGGTGGTCGACAAGATGGGAGGCGCACTGGGCCAACTCGCCCTTGTCATCGGCCTCGGCGCCATATTCGGCACCGTGCTGCAACGATCGGGGGCAGCGGAGCGGATCGCCAGGACACTGGTGGGCAAGTTCTCAGACCGCAGCATGGCATGGGGGCTCGGCGCGGCCGGATTTCTGGTGTCCATCTCGGTCTACATCGACGTCGCGATCGTGATTCTGGTCCCGATGCTCTACGGCATCGCCGAGCGGACCGGAAAATCCCTCCTGTACTACGGCATTCCGCTGTGTGCTGGTCTGAGCGTCGCCTACACGTTCATGCCGCCCGCACCCGGCCCCATCGCCGCCGCAGGCATCCTGCACGCCGACCTTGGACTGGTCATCTTGTTCGGAGCGATCTGCGGGATTCCCGCGGTCATCGTCGGCGGGCCATTGTTCGGCCGATTCATCGCCAAGCGCATCTTCGTACCGGTCCCGGCAGAGCTCTATGCCCACACGACGGTGAAGGCACCAATCCGAACCGGCCCGGGGGCGCCCCCCGGCGCGGCCGGTGACGGCGGGACCGACGAGTCGTCCGACACATTGCCCGGGTTCGGGGCGGTGATTGCAGCCCTGCTGCTGCCGCTGTTGTTGATTGTGCTCGGGACGGTCGGCAAGAACTTCCTCCCGGAGGACTCGCCACTTCGCACCGTGCTGGTCTTCATCGGTAACCCGGTCATCGCCCTACTGTTCACCTGCCTGTACACGCTGTGGTTCTTTGGCCTCCGGCGCGGCGTTCCCGGGGAGGATCTACGGAAGATGGCATCCGAGGCGCTGGCCCCGGCCGGCGTGATCATCCTGATCACTGGCGCCGGTGGCGTGTTCGGCGGGATCCTCGTCGAGTCGGGACTCGGGAAGGTCCTGGCGAGCGCGATGGAGCACGCCGGGATTCCGCTGGTCGTGTTCGGATTTCTTACATCCGCCATCACCCGGATCTGCCAGGGCTCCGGCATGATCGCCATGATCACCGGCGCTACCTTCACCGCCCCGGTCGCAGAAGCACTCGGCGCCAGCGCTCCGACCGTGGCGCTGACATCCATCGCGATCGCATCCGGAGGCGCCGCCTTCTCGCACGTCAACGACTCGGGCTTCTGGATGGCGAACCGCTACTTCGGAATGTCGGTCTCCGACACGCTCAAGTCGTGGACGGTGATGAAGACCCTGGTCGGTCTCACCGGATTCACCAGTGTGCTCGTCCTGAGCACGTTCGTCTCCTGAGAGCCGATGCCAAACCACCGGCGGGAAACTCACCACAGCAGCGCCACGCACTCGCCGTTTTCGTGACGCTCGACGAACGAGGCAAAGCACGACCCTCCCCGCCGAAAGGAGCGGTAGAGGAGCACCAGTGGCCATCAGCGTCCCACGTGCGCAACTGTTCTGGCGCACACAGCATCGCGCCACGGGCGGCCAGGCCACCCGCGGGCGAGGAGCCGCTGATCTGTGTGTGGCGTCAGCTGTGGCTGCCGCGGCCTGATTCGGTTGTCGACGACTGCTGATCAGGTAGGGGAATGTTGGGGTCGAGATTGGTGCCGAGTTCACGGAGGCGGTCGTTGACGATCAGCCAGGTCTGTCGTGTCAGCCGTTCGACGAGTTCGTTCTCGGTGACGTCGCGGTGGTCGAGCCACCACAGAATGGAGGCGTCGAGCAGTCCCATGACGGTGACGATGTTGCGGTCGGCGCCGTGCTGGTCGGCGCCGAACGGAGCGAAGTAGCGGCCGGCGGCGACAGCGATCTCGGCGGCAAAGGCGTTACCGCCTCTCTTGGGCTGCTCGGGGCTGCGGCGGTAACCGCGGTCGACCAGAAATCGGTACAGGTTCGGATGCTCGTCGGCCCACTTGACGTGCTGGGTAACCGGGGCTCGGATCACCTCGAGGGGAGTTCCGTTCACGGCCAGGGTGGCGCGGATTCGGGTGGTGAGGTCGCGCTGCGCGTGGCGGGCGACAGCCAGGTCCAGGTCTTCCTTGCTGGCGAAATGACGATAGAAGTGGGTCCGGGCCAACCCTGCTTTGTCGGCGATTTGGCCGGTCAGGGCCTGCGGCCCGTTCTCCTCGATGGCATCGATCGCGGCGTCGATGATCTGCCGGCGTCGATGTTCGCGCCCGGGCTGGCGGCTGGTGGCACGCCGGGCGGCCGTGGTATCTGCCCCACCTCGTTGCGGCACGGTGCTCACCGTATCTCACGGCACCGCCGCCGCCGTCGCCCTTGGTGGTACAGGTTGTACCCATAGCGTCAATGTGGTACACCCTGTACCCAGGTACACCATGTACCCACCGGTGGGGAGAAGTTGGACCGTCTCCGTTCATCGCCGGGTCACGAATCTAAGGAGTAGGTGCCTCGATGCCCGGTTATCGCTCATCCTGGCTGAACGACGACCTCGATGCGCTGCGCGAGATGGCTCGCGCGTTCTGCGAGAAGGAAGTCAAGCCCAATCTCGAGAAGTTCATTGAGCAGCATCACGTGGACCGCAATCTGTGGAACAAGGCCGGCGATCTGGGATTGCTGTGCATGTCGATCCCGGAGGAGTACGGCGGCGGGGGCGGCACGTTCGCCCATGAGGCTGTGCTGCTCGAGGAGCAGGCTCGGATCGGCGATTCAGCGTGGGGTGCCAGCCTGCATAACGGCATCGTCGCGCACTACGTCCTTCAGTACGGAACCGAGGAACAGAAGCAGCACTGGCTGCCGAAGATGGCCAGCGGCGAGGTGGTCGGCGCTATCGCGATGACCGAACCCGGGACAGGTTCCGATCTGCAGAACGTCACGACCAAAGCGGTCCGCGAAGGCGACGAGTACATCGTCAACGGTTCGAAGACGTTCATCACCAACGGCGCTCAGGCCGACTTGATCGTGGTCGTGGTCAAGACCGGCGGCGGGGGCGCCGAGGGAATCTCGCTGGTCCTCGTGGAGGCAACCCGGGAGGGTTTCCGCCGGGGCCGGGTGCTCGACAAAATCGGCCAACGCGGACAAGACACCTCCGAACTGTTCTTCGAGGATGTCCGCATTCCCGTCGCGAACCTACTCGGGCCTGCTGAGGGGCAGGGCTTCGTACAGCTCATGCAGCAACTGCCGCAGGAGCGGCTCATCATTGCGGTCAGCTCAATCGCCGGGGTCGAGGCCGCGCTCGAAGCCACGCTGCGCTACACCAAGGAACGACATGCCTTCGGCAGGCCGATCTTTTCGTTCCAGAACACCAAGTTCAAGCTCGCCGAGGTAGCCACCGAAGCGCGGATCGCCCGCGTGTTCGTCGACGACTGCCTCGCCCGCCACCTGCGCGGCGAACTCGATATTCCCACCGTCGCAATGGCGAAATGGTGGGTCAGTGAGCGATCGATGGTCGCGTTCGATGAGTGCCTACAACTCCACGGGGGCTACGGATACATGACCGAATACCCCATCGCCCGCATGTGGACCGACAACCGCGTCCAAAAGATCTACGCCGGCACCAACGAAATCATGAAGGAGATCATCGCTCGCACCCTCTAGCTTCGATGCCGGCCGGCACCACCTTCGTGCGGCTAAGCCTCCCTGGCCCACAGGGCTGATGGCGGACGGATAGCGGATCTGCCGTCAACATGCGCTATGCGAAAAGGCCTCGGACATAGGCTATCTCAGCGCTGCGCGTCGAAATGACCAACAGCCGTAGGATTCCGCCACGGAAGTTTGGGACTACGCGGGCGCGCACATGAGTAGCGGACTACCTGACTATTGGTCCGCGTTCGGCGCCTCGAATGCTGGGCGCCTTTCGCACGATCTCGTGGCGGGTGCACACCGTGAGGTGGTGCGGGCCTAGGCGTTGTTGATGGCGTCGCAGGGTGCCTGCCAATACCGCTATTGCGCAGGCATTGTCGGCGTCACCGGCCATCGGCGGCGAACTGGCGGGCAAGGGTGCCGAGGACGGATTGGCAGGCTCGCTCGATGCTCAGTGCGCCGTGAGGATCACGTACTGCGCGGCCACCTGTTGCTGCACATCGCGCAACTGCTCACCTCTGGCCTCGATCGCGTACCGCCCTGCCGGCGCGACGCAGTAGAAACCCTTCGGAAACGCCATGCAATGACTGTGCGGAATGGCGGGCACTGGGGCCGCGGGCTTGGTGCCCTCCGCAGTGACCTCCATGCCAAACGAGTCGGTGATGGCCACCGCGCCTGCTGCGTCCTTCGCTTGGTAGACGTTCGTCTTGGCCATCGCCACCTCCGTTACCCCGTTGTCCTTGAACAGCTTCGTCGAGGCGATCGGATCGCTCTGAAAGTGCGCGGCTCCGCGCGTGTCGTAGACGGCATTCTTCGCGGTGGCGCCCTGCGTCGTCGGCAAGGCCTTTGCCAGTAATCCGGTGGGATCCAACGGAACTGCGTCGAGTGCCCCCGGGTCTGCAGCCTTGAACTGGTCGATCGACGGGCCCTGCGCGTCGATGGTCTTGGCGACCAGCTCGGCAGCGTGCTCGACGCCGTCGATGGTCTGGACGAACTGCATCAGCACGTAGGGCCCGTGCGGAGTGAACGACCGGATCGTGGCCCTGCTCTGATCCGATCCGTGGGGTGTGAACGGGTAGGTGGAGGCAACTGAATCGGGATGGCCGGGAATGGGCACCACCGTCGGCGTGACACCCGCGATCGGAAACGTGGCTGCGGCATCGCCCATGTCGGTGCTTGCCGCCGCGGCGGCCGCGGGATCCGGGAACCGCAAGACCGCGTTCACCAACACGATCTTGTCGGTGGCCTGCCGTTCCGAGGCGAACCCGTTGATGAAGCCATGCCTGCCCGCCGCCGCCGCAACCGTTTCCGGTCCGAGCTGCAGTAGCGCGGTGGCGCCGTTGATCACGTAGAAGCTGTCGAGGTACGGGTTGATCACGCTTGCGTCGATCTCCCATGGACCGACCACGAAGTCGGCCATCTGTTTCGCATCGGCCAACGCGCCTGCTTCGGCACTGCCCGCGGCACCCAGCGGCGGGAAGGGCACGGTCGGGTAGTTGCCGACGTCGAGAAGCTTGGGGTCCACGACCGCGGGAGGTGCGGAGGTCGTCGCAGCGGCGCTCGGCGCGGGATCAGCGCCGCCGGCGGCCCCCGTGTTGCTGCCGCACGCGGCCAACACCAGTGCGCTGGCAACGAGGACGCCGAACTGCAGACTGCGCCGCATCAAATCTCCTGTCGTTGATCGTTCACACTCCCCACCGCGGACTCGCCGGCACACAGACCCAAACATCGCGGGAACTGCCATCATTGGGCACGGTATGCCTCCGCGCGGCGGAACACGCCGACAACGGTGACTCGGTGGCGCTCGTCGTCGATTCGGTAAAGCACGCGGTAGGTGCCGCGGCGCGCACTGTGACGGTCATTCAAGGGTGGTCGTAACTGCTTCCCGACGCGGTGTGGGTTGTCGAGCAGCGGACCGATGATGAACTCATAGGCCGCGAATGCCACTGATTCCGGAAGGTGTTCGGCCAATTGTCTCCGCGCGGTGGGGGCGATGATCAACTCGTACCGCCGATCGATCACGTCCGAGCTCGACGGCCTCGCATCGCCGCGGCAAGGCTGTCCTGGTTCTCCCCCTCACCACGGTCTAGCTCAGCATCGGCCTCGCCTAGCGCGTGCAACATCGCTGCGTCGGATAGCACCGCGATGGTTTCCTCGAGTGACTCCAGATCGTCAACGGCAAGAAGGACCGCCACGGGACGTCCGTGCACCGTTACCGTGATCCGCTCGTGCTGATCGCCGACGCGGGCCACCAACTCTGACAGATGCGCCTTCGTCTCGGCGAGCGAGCTGACTTCAGACATAGTCATAAGTATGACTACTATTGTTCGTGGTGTCCACTGAACATCGGCGTGCACAATCATCGAATGTCCGAATCAGCTCTCATGGCTCCCGTCGTCGTTGGTATCGCTCCGAGCACCGTGGCCGATGTCGTGCGCGTTGCGCGCCTCGACGCCCCCGTGACGATCGGTGACGACGCCCTTGCCGCCATGGCCGCGAGTCGGACCCGCATCGAAGCACTCGCCGACGACCCAGTGCCGGTGTACGGCATCTCCACCGGGTTCGGCGCCCTTGCGACCCGCCACATTCCCCTCGAGCTCCGAACCAAGCTGCAACGCAGCCTCATTCGCTCTCATGCCGCAGGGTCGGGTCCCGAGGTCGAACGTGAAGTGATCCGAGCGATGATGTTGCTGAGGCTGTCGACTCTGACCACCGGCCACACCGGTGTACGTCCCGACGTCGCGCAGGCCTACGCCGGTCTGCTATCCGCAGGGCTGACACCGCTGGTCTACGAGTACGGCAGCCTTGGCTGTTCAGGCGACCTTGCACCCCTTGCGCACGTGGCCCTGGCGATCATGGGCGAAGGCCAGGTCCGCACCGTCGATGGCGCAGTCGTGCCCGCCGCGGAAGCTCTGCGCGCGCATGGCATCGAACCGATCGTCTTCGCCGAAAAGGAGGGCCTTGCCCTCATCAACGGCACGGACGGCATGCTCGGCCAACTGATCCTGGCGCTGGCCGACCTGGACCGATTGCTCGTGTTGGCCGACGTGTCGGCGGCGATGAGCGTCGAAGGCCTGCTCGGCTCCGACAAGGTCTTCGCAGCACACCTGCATGCCCTGCGTCCTCAGCCCGGCCAGGCCGTCGCCGCGGCGAACATGACCCGCATCCTCGCCGGGTCACCGATCGTCGCCAGTCATAGCGGGCCAGACTGCCCGCTGGTCCAGGACGCGTACTCGCTGCGGTGCGCACCGCAGGTCGCAGGCGCCGCACGCGACACCATCGCGCATGCTCGCAACGTCGCGAACTGGGAGCTGGCCAGTGTCATCGACAACCCCGTTGTCACCGACGACGGGCAGGTCGAGTCGAACGGAAACTTCCACGGAGCGCCCGTCGCCTACGTGCTGGACTTTCTCGCGATCGTCGTCGCGGACGTCGCCAGCATCAGTGAACGACGGACCGACCGATTCCTCGACGCTGCCCGCAACCACGGGCTCAACGCTTTTCTCGCCGACGATCCTGGCGTCGACAGTGGCCACATGATCGCCCAGTACACCCAGGCCGCAATCGTTTCCGAGCTCAAGCGTTTGGCCAGCCCCGCGAGCGTCGACTCGATTCCGTCGTCGGCGATGCAGGAGGACCACGTGTCGATGGGCTGGTCGGCGGCCCGCAAACTGCGAAGGGCGATCGACGGTCTGACCCGCGTTCTGGCCATCGAAGTGCTCACCGCGGCCAGGGGCATCGACATGCGCGCACCGCTGTTGCCTGCGCCGGCCACCGGCGCAGTCGTCGCCGCCGTGCGCGCACGGGTCGACGGCCCGGGCGCCGACCGGTACCTGGCACCCGAGATCGAAGCCGTCGTGGACCTCGCGCGCGACGGATCACTGGTCGCCGCAGCGGAATCGGTTACCGGCCCGCTGGCGTGAGGTCGTCGACATCGGGCAGGAGCCTGCCAAGGTCGTCGAGAAGCGCCCCAGCTGCCGCGAGGTCGCCACGAAGATCGCGGTCGTGGTCGTCCCAGGGCAGGCCGGCGGCCAACGCGACAGCCTCGCCGGCGATACCCGAGAAGCGGTCGTGCAGACCACGTTGGCGCAGCAGGCGTACCGCCCCGACCAGTTCGCAGCACAACAGAACCCGGTACGCAGCCACCGACCGTTCGAGCTGAAGCGCGCTCTGGGAGGCGAAGGTGGCGTCCTCCTCCATACCCCTCGACAGCACCAGCGTGCCGACGGATGCGGGTTGCGCCGCCGCGCGGATTTCGGCGATCGCCCCTGCTGCGACGTACTCGACCATCATCAGGCCGGACGATCCGTCTGCGACGGCGGCCAGAAAGGCATTGCCGCCGTTGGTCTCCGGGTCGTTGAGCATTCGGATTCGCGAATGGGTGATCGGCGCGGTCAAGGCCATCGCCAGGGTGGTGCCGTCGAGCCCGAGCGACAATGACGCCTGGTAGAAGGCGCCGTGATGGACTACTTGGTCACCCTCGGGGTCGAACAGCGGATTCTCCTGCGCCGTGTTCAGCGTCCGCTCCAGCTGCCCGACAAGCGAATTCAGCGTTGCGACGACACTTGCTTGGGCGACCGGGTAGACCCGCAGCCCGTACGGATCCTGGATGCGTGCCGGGCTGTGATCGGGCTGCCCGGCACCGGCGAACAACGACCGCAATCGGGCGGCGACCGTATCCACCTGCGGCGCGGCCGCGGCCCGTGCGGCAGCCGCCGAGAACGCCGACGGGTTGCCGTCGAGCGCGAGGAAGCTGAGCATGTAGATCACGCTCGATGCCCGTTCGAGTCTGGCCAGTTCAGCCACTGCGAGACAACTACGGCCGACGGTCAGCGCGCTGCTGCTCATGAAGGGCAGCGCACTGTCGGCCCCCCACGGATCCATCGGAGTCAACGGGTTGGTGGCCGGCCTCTCACCGATCAACGTCAGCGCGGTTCCGGCGAGAGCCGCCAGGTCACCCGTGCCGATCGATGCGTAATGGAGCAGCTCCGGCAGCGCGTTCTGGTTGAGCATTCGGACCAGCCCGTCCAGAATCGCCGGGTCGAGTCCAGCACCGGGAACACAGAGTTGCATGAGGCGCGCCGCAAGCATCGCCCGCACCGTCCTGTCATCGAGTGGATCGCCTGCGTCGGCCGCGTGGCTGCGCAGGAGGCGCATCCCGTAGCTCTGGTCGCTGGACAGAACCGGGGTGCTGCGGTTCGCGCCGACACCGGTGGTGCGCCCGTAGGTGGGGTACCGCGTGCTCAGGTCGGCGGCCTGGTCATACACGTGCGTGATGGTCGCGGCGACCGTCGCGGAGACCGAGACCTGATCGCGTCCGTCGGCGAGCGTCACGACGTCGCCAACCCTGCCGGTCCCGTCCAACTCGATCATTTTTTCTCCTCAATCCTCTATCGCAGGCGAGCGATGCGCTCTATCATCACCCAAGACCCGCAATTCCACTAGGTGGCATTCAAATTTTACTCAGTGGCAACAGTGGGTGGCTCGGACGAAACATCGCAGTCGTAGGTTTTCGTCCCGAAAGGAGGTCACCGTGGCCGAACCGTCCACTCGGACAGTGGAGCGGGCACTCGCCCTGCTCGCGACCGTTTGCGAGCGTGGCAGCGCGAATCTCGCCGACAGTGCGAGGGACTGCGACCTCGCACCCAGCACGGCGCTTCGCCTTCTGCGCACGCTCGAAACCACCGGTTTCGTCAGCAAGGACGAGTCCGGCCTGTACCGGCCCGGCGGTCGCATCATCCAACTCGGCGCACAAGCACTGAGCAACGAGTCGTTGATCGACCTCGCCGCGGAGGCGATGGAATACGTCGCCACCGAGACCGGTGAGTCGGCCTATCTCAGCGTCGAAGGGCATGCAGGCACCGCGCTCTACATCAGCATCGTCGAGGGAACGCACTCGGTCCGGCACGCCAGCTGGGTCGGTCGGACCGTCCCCCTCGACACGTCGGCGGCAGGCCACGTGCTGCGGGGCAAGGTTCCCGACGCGGGCTACGTCGTGGTGGAACGCGGCGTCGAGAAGGACGTCACCGCGATCGCCTGCCCGGTGTACTCCCAGGCTCGGATCGTGGCCGCGCTCAGCGTCGTCGTTCCCAGTTACCGGCTCACCGCCACCCAAGCCAAGCAGTACGGCCGAACGCTGTTGTCGGCCGCGGCGGGCATTACCGCCCGATTGAGTAGTTCTCCGAAGACAAGCCTTCCAGAAAGACCGGCATGATCACATTCGACAAAGTCTCCAAGGAATATCCCGACGGAACCGTCGCCGTAAACAGCCTCACCATCACAGCACCCAACGGAAAGATCACCACCCTGGTCGGTCCGTCCGGCTGCGGAAAGACGACATCGATGCGGATGATCAACCGCCTGATCGAGCCGAGCTCGGGCAAGATCGAGCTCGACGGCGTCGATACCCAGACCCTCGACAGGGTCACGCTTCGCCGCAGGATCGGCTACGTCATCCAGAATGCCGGACTCTTTCCCCATCGCACCGTCGTCGACAACGTGGCCGCACTGCCGCGGTTGCTCGGCGGGAGCAAGAAGGAAACCCGGTCGGCGGCAATGGAACTCCTGGAGCGCGTCGGACTCGACGCGAAGTTCGCCGGCCGGTACCCCTGGCAGCTGTCCGGTGGTCAGCAGCAGCGCGTCGGCGTCGCCCGCGCCCTGGCGACCGATCCGCCCTTCCTTCTGATGGACGAGCCGTTCAGTGCCGTCGACCCCATCGTCAGAAGCCAGCTTCAAGACGAGTTCCTGCGCCTGCAGGCCGACATCTCCAAGACCATCGTGATGGTCACGCACGACATCGACGAAGCCCTCAAGCTGGGCGACCAGGTGGTGGTGCTGCGCGAGGGCGGAACCCTGGCCCAGGCCTCGACGCCGGCCGAGCTCTTGGCAGCTCCGAACGATGCGTTCGTCGCCGACTTCGTCGGATCCGCGCGGGGCTATCGGGCACTGGGGTTCCACAACTCCGACGACAGCCTCGTACTCAACCACGAACCGACCATCACCGTGGGACAGAGTGTTTCGACGATTCCCCCGGTACCGGGACGGTGGATCCTCGCGGTCGACGCGGACAACGCACCGATCGGCTGGGTCGACACCGCGTCCCTGCGCGGTGACGCGGTGCAGGACCGCGACGTCAACCTCTGTGCCACCACGGCACGCAAGGGCGATCCGCTCCGCGACGTTCTCAACTCCGCGCTGTCGAGCCCGAGTGGTCGCTGTGTCGTCACCGATGAGTCGGGCCGATTGCTCGGCACCGCAACCGATCACGACGTGATCGATGCGATCAAGCGGGCCAAGGACGCCAGGGCGGCGGCAGTGTCCGGCGGGCAGGTGCGCAGCGACCGGGGAATCGTGACAGCATGAACTGGATCTCGTCCAACCTCGATCGCATCATCGAGCTCACCATCAGCCACGTCTGGCTGACACTGGTACCGACGGTGATCGGCCTGATCATCGCACTGCCGCTCGGGTGGTGGGCCCACCGGTGGGGTCGCGGGTACGCGGCCATCGTCGGAACCTCGAGCCTGCTCTACACGATTCCCTCGCTCGCCCTGTTCATCATCCTGCCGGTCATCCTCGGCACGAAGATCCTCGATCCGATCAACATCGTTGTCGCGCTTACGCTCTACACCCTCGCACTGCTGGTGCGCGTGGTCGCCGACGGCCTGAGCTCGGTGCCACACGACACCGTGGCCGCCGCCGAGGCCATGGGATACCGCAACTGGCAGCGACTGGTGCTGGTCGAACTGCCCGTCGCCGTACCCGTCATCGCGGCGGGGCTGCGGGTTGCGGTCGTGTCGAACGTCAGCATCGTGACCATGGCCGCGCTGCTCGGCATCCCGCAGTTGGGCTCTCTGTTCACACAAGGGTTTCAACTTCGGCTCTACGTTCCGCTCGTCACCGGCGTCGTCCTGTGCGTCGTGCTCGCGGTGATCTTCGACGGCTTGATCATCTGGTTGAACAAGCTCCTAACCCCTTGGCGCCAAAGGACGGTCACCTCGTGAACATCATCGGCTGGTTCACCGATCCGGCGAATTGGGCTGGTTCCGGCGGCATCCCGGCCCAGGTCGGCTACCACCTCCTGTACTCGGCGATCGCGCTACTGACCTCCCTGGCGATCGGTGTTCCGCTCGGCATCCTCATCGGCTACACGGGACGAGGCGAAGCGGTGGTCGCAGGGTTCGCGAACGCATTGCGGGCGCTCCCGACCCTGGGGCTGCTGGTGCTGCTCTTCCTGGTCATCTCGCCGGTCGTCGCCGGGCAACTCGTCTTCGTCCTGCCAACCATCGTGGTACTCGTCCTTCTGGCGGTGCCCCCGATTCTGACCGGCACGTACGTCGGCATTCAATCCGCCGACCCCGACGCCGTCGGCGCGGCCCGCGGGATGGGCTTCACCAAGAGTCAGATCCTGCTACGGGTGCAACTTCCCTGCGCCTTGCCGCTCATGATCTCCGGTGTCAGAAGCGCGACACTGCAGATCGTTTCGACGGCCACGATCGCGGCGTATCTCGGTCTTCAGGGTCTTGGCCGGTTCATCCTCGACGGCAGGGCCCAGGCGGACTTCGCCGAAATGGCAGGCGGCGCCATCCTGGTCGCCCTGCTCGCCATCGTTCTCGAGATGAGCTTCGCCTGGCTCGCCCGAATCGTCGTGTCGCCGGGTCTGCGCCGCACCGCCTCCAAGTCCACCTCACTCGTTGCCACGACCGTTCCAGCGGCCGCCACCTAGACGCCACCCGGCGCCGACCATCACATCAGGAGAAACTCATGAAGAAGCGCACGATCCTCATAGCCCTTGCCGCCACCTCCGTCCTCGCCCTGTCGGCCTGCGGCGCCGGCGGGGGCAGTGATCCACTCTCGGGAGGCGGGGACAACTCCGGCTCATCCGGCTCGACGATCATCATCGGCTCTGCCGACTTCACGGAGAGCCAGCTGATCGCCAGCATCTATTCGCAGGCACTGCAGGCCGCAGGAGTGTCGGTCAAGGAACAGTTCAACATTGGCAGCCGAGAGGTCTACGTGGCCGCCCTGAAGGACAGCTCGATCGACCTGGTTCCCGAGTACTCCGGAGCGTTCCTGAGCTACCTCGACCCGAAGTCGACCGCCGCGACGGCCGAGGCGGTGACCAACGAGCTCAAGGGCAAGCTGCCATCGGGGATCTCGATGCTGACGCCATCGCCCGCCGAGGACAAGGACGTCCTTGCCGTCACGAAGGCGACCGCCGACGAGTACAAGCTCAAGACGATCTCGGACATGAAGCCCGTCGCCGGTGAACTCGTTCTCGGTGGACCGCCGGAATGGAAGACCAGGACCCAGGGCGTGGTCGGACTCCGCGACATCTACGGCCTCAACTTCAAGGACTTCGTCAGCCTCGACGCAGGCGGCACCTTGACGATGACGGCACTCGTCAACGGACAGGTCCAAGCCGGCGACCTGTTCAGCACCGACCCCGGTCTGGTCAAGAACAACCTCGTCGCCCTCGAGGACGACAAGTCGCTTTTCGCCGCGGAGAACGTCGTCCCACTCATCAAGACGGCCAAGGCAACCGACACGGTCACCAAGACGCTCAACGACGTTTCGGCCAAGCTCACCACCAACGACCTCATCACGATGAACGGCGAAGCCGCCACCGGCGCCAACCTCGCTGACATCGCGAAGAAGTGGCTCGCAGGCGCGGGCATCAGCGGCAAGTAAGCAACACTCATCCAAAGGATTACCTCTCTCATGGCTACACCCTCATCCGGAACCGCTGCGTCCTCTACGGTCGTCGGTCCTCGTCCCGTCCGCGCCGCACGCGGAACCGAACTCACCTGCAAGGGTTGGCAACAGGAAGCCGTCCTTCGCATGTTGATGAACAACCTCGATCCCGAGGTCGCCGAACACCCCGACGACCTCGTCGTCTACGGCGGAACCGGGCGCGCGGCGCGCAGCTGGCCCGCGTTCGATGCCCTGGTCCGTACGCTGCGCGGTCTCGAGGCCGACGAGACGATGCTGGTGCAGTCCGGTAAGCCGGTCGGCGTCTTCCGCACCAACGTCTGGGCCCCTCGCGTGCTGATCGCGAACTCCAATCTCGTTGGTGACTGGGCCAACTGGGAGCAGTTCCGCAAACTGGAAGCCGCAGGGCTGACGATGTATGGCCAGATGACGGCCGGATCCTGGATCTACATCGGCACCCAGGGCATCCTGCAGGGCACCTACGAGACGTTCGGCGCGATCGCCAAGAAGCTCGCGGCCTCTGGTCGGTATGAGCACTGTGGCGGCACCCTGGCGGGCACCATCACCCTCACCGGTGGGGTGGGCGGCATGGGTGGCGCGCAGCCGCTGGCGGTGACCATGAACGAAGGCGTCGCGATCTGCGTCGACGTCGACGAGTCCCGCATCGACCGTCGCATCGCCAAGCGCTACCTCGACGTCAAGGCCAAGGATCTCGACGACGCGCTGGCCATCGCCATCGAGGCGCGAGATGCCAAGAGGGCCTTGTCCATCGGTGTGGTCGGCAATGCCGCCGAGATCTTCCCCGCGCTGCTCGAGCGCGATGCACCCATCGACATCGTCACCGACCAGACCTCGGCGCACGACCCGCTGTCCTATCTGCCGATCGGCATCGAGCTCGAGGACATGAAGAAGATGGCCGAGAAGGACCCGGCCTACTTCACCGAGCAGGCGCAGGAGTCGATGGCCAAGCAGGTCGCGGCCATGGTCGGGTTCCTCGACAAGGGCGCCGAGGTCTTCGACTACGGCAACTCGATCCGCGACGAAGCCCGAAAGGCCGGTTACGACCGCGCATTCGACTTCCCCGGATTCGTGCCCGCCTACATCCGGCCCCAGTTCGAGGAAGGCCTCGGACCGTTCCGCTGGGCCGCCCTTTCGGGCGATCCCAAGGACATCGCGGCCACCGACAAGGCCATCCTGGAGCTGTTCCCCGACAACGCGCACTTGCGGCGATGGATCACCATGGCCGGCGAGCGCGTGGAGTTCGAGGGACTGCCGGCGCGCATCTGCTGGCTGGGCTACGGCGAACGCCACCTTGCCGGTCTGAAGTTCAACGAGATGGTCGCCTCCGGTGAGCTGTCGGCGCCGATCGTCATCGGCCGCGACCACCTCGACTCGGGTTCGGTGGCATCGCCCTACCGCGAGACCGAGTCGATGCTCGACGGATCGGATGCCATCGCGGACTGGCCGCTGCTCAACGCACTGCTCAACACCGCCTCCGGCGCCACCTGGGTCTCGATCCACCACGGCGGCGGTGTCGGCATGGGCCGCTCCATCCACGCTGGGCAGGTCTCCGTCGCCGACGGGACCGCGTTGGCGGCCGAGAAGCTGGAACGCGTGCTGACCAACGACCCCGGCATGGGCGTCATTCGGCACACCGACGCCGGCTATGAGCACGCCGCCGCAGTCGCGGCCGAGCGCGGGGTGCGAATCCCCATGCAGGAGACCGAATGACGGCATTCGATTCACTCTGGAGCTCCATCCTCGACGTCGGCCAGGACAAGGACACCCGCGGCTATCGCCGGTACGCATGGTCCGATGCGGACCTGACCCTGCGGGAATGGTTCCGCGACAGCGCTTCGGCGCGCGGTATGGACGTCGAGGAGGACCGCAACGGGAACATGTGGGCGTGGTGGCTGCCGACGGGATGGACCGGCGACCCCACGAACGCGTTCGTCACCGGCTCCCATCTCGATTCGGTGCCCGACGGCGGAGCGTTCGACGGGCCGCTCGGCGTGGTGTCGGCGTTCGCGGCGATCGACATCGTGCGGGCGCGTGGCGTGGTGCCGACGGTCCCGGTGGCCGTCGCCGCGTTCTCCGATGAGGAGGGCGCACGGTTCGGCGTTGCGTGCGTGGGATCGCAGCTGTCGACGGGTGCGCTGACCGGCGACCGGGCCCGCGGGCTGCGCGACGTCGACGGTGTCACGCTCGCCGAAGCGATGACCCGCGCGGGCCGCAGACCCGAGACCCTCGGCGCTGATCACACCTTGACTGACCGCATCGGTGTCTACGTCGAACTGCACGTCGAGCAGGGTCGTGCCCTCGATCTCGTCGACCGCCCGATCGCGGTGGCCTCGGCCATCTGGCCGCACGGGCGCTGGGAGTTCACGTTCGACGGCGCGGCGAACCACGCGGGCACGACGCGCTTGGTCGACCGACGCGATCCGATGCTGGCGTTTGCGTCGTCGGTGCACTCGGCACGCTCGGCGGCCACCGTGCACGAGGCGGTCGCCACGTTCGGCAAGGTTCTGGTCTCCCCCAACGGTGCCAACGCGATACCGTCGCGGATCCGGGCCTGGCTCGACGCCCGCGCCGCGGATGAGGCGACGCTGACCGCGCTGGTCGAACAGATCAGCGCCGAGGCCCGTGGCCACGCCACGCAGAACGGTATCGACCTGCAGGTGGCCGTCGAATCCATCACGCCGATAGTCGAATTCCCCGAAGGTCCGCGCGCGCGCCTGCAGCGGGCGCTGCGGCGTCTCGGCGACATTCCCGTGCTGCCCACCCAGGCCGGCCACGACGCAGGCATTCTGTCTGCCAAGGTGCCGACGGCGATGCTCTTCGTGCGCAACCCGACTGGAGTGTCACACTCCCCGGAAGAGCATGCGGAGTCCGACGACTGCAACCTCGGTGCCGAAGCGCTCGCCGACGTCATGGCGGAGTGGGTGCAGTGACGAGCTTCTGGTGCGAGCACGCCTGGTTGGGCCGCGACCCAGGAGACAGCACCGTGTCGGACAAGGTCCTCATCACGGTGACCGACGGACGGATCACCGCGATCGAGACCGACACGGCCGCGCTGCCGTCGTCGCGCCGGCTGCCCGGCCTGGTGATACCCGGCATGGGCAACGCACATTCGCACGCGTTCCATCGGGCCCTTCGCTCCCGCACCCAGCGCGGGCACGGCTCGTTCTGGACGTGGCGGGATCTGATGTATCAAGCGGCGGACCGGCTCGACCCGGACGGTTACCGACGCCTCGCCCGCGGCGTCTACGCCGAAATGGCCTTGGCCGGAATCACTTCCGTCGGTGAGTTCCACTATCTGCACCATGACGTCGGCGGCGTGCCCTACGCCGACCCCAACGCGATGGGCCACGTGCTGCTGGGCGCCGCGACCGATGCCGGTGTCCGGATGACCCTGCTGGACACCTGCTACCTCAGCTCCGGGGTGGACGGGACGCCGCTGGCGCCCGGGCCGCAACAGCGGTTCGGCGACGGCAGCGGCGACGCGTGGGCCGAGCGGGTGGAGGCCCTACACCGTCAGACGGCCGGTTCTGGTGGGCCGGACGCCATCATCGGCGCGGCGTTGCACTCGGTCCGGGGTGTGCCGCTCGAGCACATGGCGCCGGTCGTGGCCTGGGCGGACGAGCACCAGGCCCCACTGCACGTGCACTCCTCCGAACAGACCGGCGAGATCGACCAGTGCATGGCCGTACACGGCTGCACCCCAACGGCATTGCTGCGCGACGCAGGCGCTCTCGGGCCCCGCACCACCGCGGTGCACGCCACCCATCTGACCGACGAGGACCTGTCCGATCTCGATCGGACCGCGACGGGGGTGTGCTTCTGCCCCACCACCGAACGCGACCTCGGCGACGGGATCGGCCCTGCCTCTGCGTTGCTCGCAGGCAGCGGACTGTTCAGTCTCGGCTCGGATTCGCACGCGGTGATCGACCTGTTCGAGGAGGCTCGTGGCACCGAGCTCGACGAGCGCCTGGCCCGCCGCGAACGCGGCATCATCCCCGCCGAGCGACTGCTCAGGGCAGCGACCGTCGACGGCCAGCATGCACTCGGCTGGACCGACGCAGGGACGTTGACCGTCGGTGCGCGTGCCGATCTCGTCGCCGTCGACCTGCAGTCCATCCGCACCGCGGGCGGTGGCGCGGCCGTCGAGACCGTCGTGTTCGCCGCCACTGCCGCCGACGTCACCGACGTGATCGTCGACGGCCGCATCGTGGTCGCCGAGCGTCGGCACCTCGGCATCGACGACCCTGCCGCCCTTCTCGCCGAGGCCGTATCGGATCTGATGGAAGTACCCAGCAGGGAGCATGCCCGGTGACCATCCTCTACAGCGGGATCGGCGAACTCGTCACCAACGACCCGACCGCAGGTGACGGGAGCGCCCTCGGCATCATCTCCGACGCCGCCCTCGTCGTCGACGGCGACCGCATCGCGTGGGTCGGGCAACGAGCCAACGCACCCGACGCAGACGAGTCGCTGGACTTCGGCGAATCGAGCGTGATTCCCGGATTCGTGGACAGTCACGCACATCTCGTCTTCGCAGGCGAGCGGTCGGCGGAGTTCGCGGCACGGATGAGCGGCCAGGCCTACGCCGCGGGTGGCATCGCCACCACCGTCGCCGCGACGCGGGCGGCCAGCGACAGGACCCTCGCAGGCGGGGTCGGGCGACTGGCGAACGAGCTCGTCCGCGGCGGGGTCACGACCTTCGAGACGAAGAGCGGCTACGGGCTGACCGTCGTCGACGAATCCCGATCGCTGCAGGTGGCCTCCGAATTCACCACGGAGACCACGTATCTCGGCGCTCACGTGGTGCCCAAGGAGTTTCACGAGAATCGCGACGCCTACGTCGACCTGGTGACCGGACCCATGCTCGATGCGTGCGCACCGCTGGCCCGCTGGATCGACGTCTTCTGCGACAAGGGCGCATTCGACGTCGACGAGAGCCGCGCGATCCTGAATGCGGGAGTCGCCGCGGGTCTCATCCCTCGACTGCATGCAGGCCAACTCGGCCCAGGGGCGGGAATTCGGCTGGCCGTCGAGCTGGGGGCGGCCTCGGTCGATCACTGCACCTACGCCTCCGACGACGACCTCGAAGCTCTCGCCGGCGCCGCAGGCACCACCGTGGCGACGCTTCTCCCAGGAGCCGAATTCTCCACCCGCGCAAAGTGGCCGGACGCACGGCGGTTCATCGAGGCAGGGGCCACCGTGGCACTCGCGACCGACTGCAACCCCGGAAGCTCGTACACCACCAGCATGTCGTTCTGCATCGCGGTCGCGGTGCGCGACATGAACTTCACTCCCGCACAGGCATTGTGGTCGGCGACTCGGGGTGGAGCCGCGGCGCTGCGCCGTGATGACATCGGGGTGCTGGCCGTGGGACGTCGGGCCGACTTCGTGCGGCTGGACGCTCCGTCGTATATCCACCTGGCCTACCGACCCGGTGTGCCCCTGATCGGGGACGTGGTCTCGAGCGGACGGCTTCTTACGCACCGGCCGTAGGCTGATTCGATGAGCGACGACAGCGACGTCATGGTCATCTTCGGCATCACCGGTGACCTGGCCAAGAAGATGACCTTCCGCGCGCTGTACCGGCTGGAACGACGCGATGCCCTGCAGTGTCCGATCGTTGGCGTGGCCGCCGACCAGATCACCGTCGACCAACTGCGCGACATGGCGCGCAAGGACATCGAGAACACCGGCGAGCAGGTCGACGACGCCGTGTTCGCCCGACTCGCCGACCGACTGTCGTACCTGTCAGGGGACATCACCCAGCCGGGGGTCTACAAGCAGCTGGCCAAGCAGATCGGCCACCACGAACAACCGCTGTACTACCTCGAGGTCCCGCCGTCGCTGTTCGGGCCGATCGTCGAACAGCTCGCCGAGGCAAAGCTCCTCGAGGGTGCGCGCGTTGCGGTGGAGAAGCCGTTCGGGCACGACCTCGAATCGGCGCGCGAGCTCAACGACCGCCTGCACGCGGTGCTGCGCGAGAACCAGATCCTTCGGGTCGACCACTTCCTCGGCAAGGAACCGGTCATCGAACTCGAGTACCTGCGCTTTGCGAACTTGGCGCTCGCGGAGGTGTGGGACCGTCGCAGCGTCGCCGCCATCCAGATCACGATGGCGGAGGACTTCGGCGTCGCGGACCGCGGCAAGTTCTACGACGCGGTCGGGGCGTTACGCGACGTCGTGCAGAATCATCTGATGCAGGTGCTCGCCCTGGTGGCGATGGAACCTCCTGCCGGCTCTTCGAGTGCCGAACTGCGCGACAAGAAGGCCGAGGTGTTTCGTGCAATGCCTGCGGCCGATCCCGAGCACTGCGTGCGCGGTCAATACGACGGCTACCTCGACGTCGAGGGCGTCGCGGCGGACTCGACCACCGAGACGTTCGTCGCGCTGCGGTTGGAGATCGACAACTGGCGCTGGTCGGGCGTGCCGATCTTCCTGCGCGCGGGCAAGGCACTGAAGGAGCGGGTCACCGAGGTGCGGCTGATCCTGCACCGCACACCGCAACTCGCGTTCCTGCCCAAGCGCGCCGAGGTCGAACGCAACCAGATCGTGCTGCGCATCGATCCCAACCCGGGGTTCCGGATGCAACTCACCGCGCACGGGGAGAACAACGCGTGGCGCACGGTCCACCTGCAGACTCTCTTCGCCACTGATTTGGGCGAACCGTTGGAGCCGTACGAGCGGTTGCTGCATGCGGCGCTCATCGGTGACGACCGGCTGTTCGCCCGCCAGGACAGCATCGAGGAGACGTGGCGGATCGTCCAACCGCTGCTGAGCGATCCGCCGCCGGTGCAGAGCTACGCCCAGGGCTCCTGGGGTCCGGCAGGCACCGACGCGCTCGTCCGCGGACTGCCCGGCTGGCACGAACCTTGGCTCGAGGACTGAGGCCGCTAGCCTGTGCGCGCCCCCGCGGTCATGCCGAACCAGTGCGCCAGCGCGCGTTCGAGGGTGTCGGTGGTGGGGCTGGCATCTGATGACGCCCAT
>Ga0193716_1000592_pt1 | contig 21987 bp, 18 predicted proteins | sample U2c1metaG_FD_145901 | JGI IMG/M metagenome (GOLD analysis project Ga0193716, IMG submission 145901) | Soil microbial communities from a riparian zone of the East river system, Colorado, United States - U2c1 | ecosystem: Environmental > Terrestrial > Soil > Riparian zone | place: USA: East River...
ACGATCCGAGCCTCCGCCTCCACCGTCATCCCGCGCAAGCCCAGCCGAAACGCCACCGGCCCGGCATTCATGCTGCACCCGCCTGTCAGCCGAGTGTCCTCCGCATGCTGACTCACCGGCACACCCAGCCGCCCAGCCACCACCAGAGCCGCCCGCATCACATGGTCTTCCAGCACCGGCTTCCCATCATCCGTGAACCCAACCGCGCCTGCCTTATGCAGCGCAGCAAAGTCCGTCAACTCCCCACCCAGGCTTCCCACGCTCGCCGCCGGCATGGCATACAGCTTCACCACTGCCCCCCGCGCCGCATCCAGCATCCATTCCAGCCTCGCAACCGAATCGTTCACCGGAACCGTATTCGGCATGGCCACAACTGTCGTAAACCCACCCGCCGCCGCAGCAGCTGTCCCCGTTGCAATCGTCTCTTTATAAGTCTGCCCAGGCTCCCGCAGGTGCACATGCACATCCACCAGCCCCGGAGCCACAATCATCCCCGTCGCATCGATCGTCTCAGCCGACGCCACGCTCTTCAAAACCCCGGGCTCTTCCACCGCGGCCACCCGGCCATCCCGCAGCAACAAGTCCCGCGCGACATCCAGACCGCTAGCCGGATCGACCAGCCGCCCATTCAAACTCAACAGGTCACTCATACCGTTACACTCTCGAATCCACCCACACCCAACGCTCTCACCAGCAGAGCCGACCTCACTGCCAGCCCATGCCCTACCTGGTCCTCAATCGCAGAGTTCGGCCCATCCGCAACATCCCCGGCAATCTCCATCCCGCGAATCATCGGCCCCGGATGCATAACCAGCGCTTCAGGCGCACAGGCCGCCAGCCGCTCCGCATTCAGCTGATACCGGGCAATATAATCCCCCAGATTCAGCTCCAGTCCAGCCAGCCGCTCCTTCTGAATCCGCAACATCATCGCCACCGCTGGTCCTTGAGAGCAAGCCCGGCGTAGAGCACCATCAAAGTCCCGCACAATCTCCACGCCCCCATCCTGCACATAGCCCAGCCCGAGCGCATCCTCCGGCAGCAGCGCCGTCGGCCCGCACAGCAACACCTTCGCTCCCAACCTGGGCAGCAGCATCGCATTCGACCGCGCCACCCGGCTATGCAGTATATCCCCCGTAATCACTACCGTAACTCCACGCAGCGAAGCAGCATTCACCGCAGTCGCCCGCTCCGAACCATAAAGCCGCGTCAGCATCGTCCGCAGATCCAGCAGCGCCTGTGATGGATGCTCATGCATTCCATCGCCCGCATTCAGCACCGGCAGCCCCGTCTCGCGCGCCAGCAGAAACGGCGCCCCCGAAGCCGGATGCCTCAAAATAATGCACTCCGCTCCCAGCGCCCTGAGCGTCAACCCCGTATCCTTCAGGCTCTCGCCCTTCTCAATCGACGAGCTCTTATCGCTCACCAGTGTAGTCGTAGCCCCCAGCGACTTCGCCGCCAGCTCAAACGACGTCCGCGTCCGTGTGCTCGACTCATAAAACAGCAGTGCCACACGCCGCCCAGCCAGCATCTTCGCGCGTTCAGGCGGCGGCATCGTCTCCAGACGCCCTGTCTCCGCCAGTACCGCCGATACCTCCGCCACCTGCAGATCAGCAATGCTAAGTAAGGATCCCGCAGCGTACTTTGAAGTCGTCATCAAACCGTGAGAACCCTGAGCCATCGACTCAGTCCACCAGCTCGACCAGCAGCACCTGCTCCTGCCCATCCACCTCGTTCAGCTTCACTTCGATGATCTCGCGGCTCGACGTAGGAATCGTGCGCCCCACAAACGTAGCCTCGATCGGCAGCTCACGATGCCCACGATCGATCAACACCAGCAACTGAACACTCTTCGGCCGCCCATGGTCGAACAGCGCATCCAGCGCCGCCCGTATCGTCCTTCCCGTATACAGAACATCGTCCATCAGGATGATGTCCCTGCCCGTCACGTCGAATCCGATCGCCCCCGGTGTTACCACGGGTCGCGGCCCCGCCGTCGACAGATCGTCCCTGTAGAAGCTGATATCCAGCACACCCGTATCAACCGGATGCTTCTCAATCTTCGAAATCAGCTCACCCAGCCGCCGCGCCAGCGGAACCCCTCGCCGCTTGATCCCGACCAGCCCCAGATTCGCGCCGCCATCGTTCTTTTCAACGATCTCATGGGCGAGCCGCACCAGCGTCCGCTCAATCTCCGAGGCAGACATCAGCCGCCCCTTCTCTCGTAACTTCGGTTTCAATGTTTCCGTAGTCTCACTCATAATGATTCGGCTTGATGATACCAGCACCAGGGCCCTTCCATCTGCACCCGACCTCATGCCGTCGCGTTCCTCTCCCTCTGCCGCAGCGACATCCACACCGTCCCCGCAAGCGACAGCAGCACAGCAGATGCCGCGCCATAAAACATGGCAGGATACCCATATCCGCCAATCACCGCTCCCGCAATCGGCCCTGTCAGAAATAGCGACAGGTCCACAAACGCCGAGTAAATCCCCAGCACCGTCCCTCGGCTCGACAGCGGAAAAGCCCGCCCCGCCTCAATCCCCAGCGATGGAAAGATCAGCGAGAACCCAAGCCCCGTAAGCCCCGCCCCAACATAAGCGTGGTGGGGCGTGCCCGCCATTCCAAGCACCACCAGCCCCACAGCCTCAACCGCGAAGGAGACGATCGCAACTACAAATCCTCCCCAGCGATTGATCAGCCCGGAGAACAACAGCCGCACCAGAACGAAGCAGACCCCATACGCCGTCAGCGACAGCGCCGCCCCATCCCAGCGGGCATGGGCAAAGTACAGCGTGATGAACGTCGCAATCACGCCAAACCCCATCCCTCCAAAGGCCAGCGCAAGCCCATACGGAGACACCCCCAGCAGAATCCTCCGCAGCGGAATAGGCTCTCCCCTGTGCGCCACCGTCGCCCCCATCCGCGACGCGCAAAACAGGCTCACCCCGCCCGCAGCAATCACCACGAAGCCAATGGAACCCAGGCCCCAGCGTGGCTCCAGAAACGCCCCCAGCGGAGCCCCGATCGCCAGCGCGACATACGTCGCCACACCGTTCCACGAGATCACTCTCGCCGTCTCCTCCTCGCCCACCCGACCGATCCCCCACATAATCGCGCCCGTCGAGCCCATGCTCTCGCCCACTCCGAGCGCGAAACGGCTTAGCACCAGACTCCCCAGGCAAAGCCACAGGCTGTGTCGCAGCAGCCCGGCCAGTACAACGAATCCACCACTCAAAGAGCAAGCCAGCAGACCCCACATCACCGTCTGCTTCGGCCCCAACGTGTCCGCCATATACCCCGCGCGCGGTCGGCTCGCAAATGTGGCAATGTACTGCAGGCTGATCAGCAACCCAGCCAGCACCGTACTCACCCCGAGGTGAAGATGAACATACGAGGGCAGAATCGCCAGAGGAATCCCAATACTGAAGTAACAGACAAAGGTAAACGCTACGACAGGAATAATTCGAAGCGTGACCCGACGATCTATCTCAGGCTGTAACTCCGCGGGTTGGCTAGAAGTAGAAGACATGCAGGAATCAACTTCGCTGCCGTCGCAAACCCAGCAAAGCCTGCAGTTAAGTATATCTGCCACGAACAGAGCAATGAATAACGCATGGAAAAGCTGCTGAAAAAGTCGATGCCATTGTCGTTGTTCTTGCCGTTGTCTGTTCTTGCCCTCAACTTCCCAAAAGAGCCGTCATGCTAAAGAGCCCGTCATTCTGAGCGAAGCGTTGACGGTCTCACCGTCAAACGCGCAGTCGAAGAACCCCCGCATTTACCAGGGGGAGCGCAGCGACCCGAGTGCCTTCAGCCCCTGGGATATGCCTTCTTGTCTTTTTGCACTCGCCCTCGGAGGGGCAATTCGATTCGTCAGTCACTCCCTCGCCCGGACCTCCCATCACTCCCTTAGATACAGGGGCTAGCGGATCATCCCATTCGAGCCCGTGCATAGTAGGCAGCGCCGTATCGAGAGCCTGTTGCCATCAGCTCTTCAATCGCCTCAACGGTCTGAATACCGCCCCTGGCCCCGACTGCCATGCAGTTCAACGCAGCCGCAGCACACGCAAAATCGAGCTGTCGTTCGAGCGGCCACCCCTGAAGCAGCCCATAGATAAATCCGGCGTGGAAGATATCTCCGGCTCCCGTTGTATCGACCACTGGAACCCGATAGGCAGAGGTGTGATGAAACTCTTTGCCATCCCACGCCAGCACGCCGTCCGGCCCCAACGTTGCGGCTGTCAGAAGACATCCGTAGTGAAGATGCATCTGGCGCAACGCCCTCTCCAGGTCGGCCTCGCCCATCAGCCGACACGGGAAATCTCTGCTCACAATCAAATAGTCGATATTCTCGATAAGCTCTTCCACCCCCGGATAAAGCTCATCCAGATCGGCGACTACGGGTACTCCGGCAGCGCGCGCCCAGCGGGCCGCTACCGTTGCCGTCGCCGTGTCGTATCCATCCACATGAAGGGCTCGAGCATTCACGATCCATTCGCGGTCGAGATCGCTGGGCCGCAGGTCAAGCCGTTCGTCTCGCCTCCAAAGGACTGTCCGCTCGCCCTCGCCATCGACGAGTATCAGAGACTGCCGGCTGGCGCACTCTGATACTGGAATGATCTGCGCCTCCACGCCGGCCTCGGCAAACGCCTTGCGATGAAGCGTTGCAGCGCTGTCGTCACCCAGGCTCCCCACATATCTGGTACGCATGCCCCATTGTTGGCAAGCAACGACGGTGCTCGCAACCTGTCCACCTGGCAACACATCCGCCGTGCTGAATTCAACCTTGGAACCAAGTGCGGGATAACTTGAGAGCGGGATAACTGTGTCCGTGGCGTTCAACCCGACGCCGACAAGGTCGACCTGCGACGATTTCGTCATAGTATTACTGTAAATGCAGTAACGTCGCGACGTCGGAGATTGGGGAGCGGCCCGGCACTGCGGCAGAGATCAGCCAGACCCTCCACCGCCACGAGCTAAACCGAAGCCCGTGGCCGCATTCGCAACAGCCCGCCCACCGCCCCGCCAACCGCCGATAGCACCAGCAGAATCCCCGAAACCATCGCAAACCCCGTCAGCATCATCCCCGCGCGAAACTCCGGCGAGTACAGGTAACGCATCATCGCCTCCGGCTGTGCATTCGCCGCTGCGGCCTTCTCAATCTGCGCATGAAGCTGCGCTGTCAGCTCCGCGTCGAACCCCGCCATGCTGTGCAACCCATACCGCGCCACTAGTCCCGCTCCAGCCATCGACACTGCGAGGCAAGTCACCAGTGCCAGCCCCACCACAATCCCGATCCGCACCCCGATACCCACATCCATCCATGCCGTCGGCCGCCGCCGCTGATACAGCCCCACTGCAATCAGCGATCCGCTGATCGTCCAAAGCGAGCTAAGCGGCGACACCAACGGAATCCGCGTGGCCACCAGGCTCAACCCTGCCGCCACAACCGCAACCAGCCCCGCGCATCGGATCGCCGTCTTCCACTCCACTCGCCGCGGCCGCGGTGGAGGGACGGCACCAGTCGTACCCGCCTCCGCCTCCTCGGGCGTCTGCTCATAGTCGATCAGGTAAATCTGCGGCGCGCCGCAGTACGGACAGAACGCCACCGAGCCGTCACCGGCAGGAAGGTCGCCGCCACATCGGTGACAAGATTCGTGCATACCTTTGAAGCTATCCCACCCGATAAGACCCGGCAAGCTCTACCGGCTTCAACCAATGGTATTGCCGTTGTCGCTCTTCCCGTCCAGCAGCTCTACTGTCTGGTATCCTCGCCCCCGGCAGAGAGATTCCCCGGCAGATCCAGCGCGACCAGCCCAATCTTCGTCCCGCTTCCCTCTGGGTCGATGGCCACAATATGCTGGTGCTGCTTCGATCCGGTCTTCAGCTCTATCTTGCCCGACGCATCGTCGTCTCCATTCCCCTTGTTGTGGTCTTCACTGCACGTCAGGCCCTCAGCCGTGCGCGTCGGTGTACCTATCGGCTGATTGTGCGCGCATTGGATCACGTCGCCATACCGCTTCAGCGCCTCGCGATAGAACGCCCCCACCTTATCGGGAGCATCCGTCGAACGATAGCTTGCCGCCTTCACCCGAAGTTGAAACCTCCCAAAGCTGAGGTTTACATCGGCGGACCCGCTGTCCTTGTCCTTCTTCTTCACCAGCTCCGCGCCCGGATACACTGGCAGCCCGATCCCGTCCACCACTGCCGCCTCGTTCGTCTTCACCTGCATCCCGCCAAAGGGCGTAGCGATCTTCACGTTCTCGTTATCGCCCTGCTTATGCGAGTCGATCCGGCAGCCACTCATCATCGCTGCCCCCAGAACCATCGCTACCGCCGCCGCTTTCCTCGCCATTCCACGTCCCTCATTTCATTCAAAAGAACGATACGCCACTTTCAACCATTAGGTTCCGCCCTCCACCCGCCGGACCATGCTCGATATCCCCAGGAAAATAAACTCGATACGAGTGGCATGATCTTCACTCTCTGAACAAGCCTGTCCGCTGACCACGTTTACCACGCGTTTCACCACAACCTGTCCATCAAAAAACAGCTATTTCCCACCAATCTCGCAAAAGGAAGCCCCAAAACACCCCAGATTAAATCCGCCACTCCTTACTCACAAACTGCCCCTTCAAGCAAAAAATACGGAAATACCCCACAAGCGTGGCCTATACTTACGGGAAGCCCAAACGATAGGGCCAACACCGCCCGCCAGGCGATCCGGAGTTTCGGCATGGCGCAGCACCAGCCAATCCGCAAAGCCCACCCCAAATCCGGGTCAGACATCCCGGACAAGCTCTACTTCCGCATCGGCGAAGTATCGAAGCTCTGCGAGGTCCCAGCCTACGTCCTTCGCTTCTGGGAGAGCGAGTTTCCCCAGCTTAAACCGCACAAAGGTGGCACCGGCCAACGCCTCTATCGTCGCCGCGACGTCGAAACTGCGCTCCATATCAAGTCCCTCCTCTACGACGAGGGCTACACCATTCCCGGCGCTCGTCAGGTCATCAAGAGCGAGCTGAAGCAAAAAGAACCGCAGTTATCCCTCGCCATCGATGACCCAACGCAGGGTGGCAGTCCCCAGCAACTACGCAAGCTCCAGAAGGATCTCCGCGATCTCCTCGCCATACTCTCGAAACCTGCAACACGCGCGGCAATCCATACCATCCGCGCCTCCCGCCCAGTGGCTAACGCCCGCCGGACCCCGGAAAGGCTCTTCGACGCACCCCCAGACGCCTGACCAAAGAGTTATAAACATTGAGCCGTAATCCATCCGACATGGAATGCCCAGAGCGACAAGCTCGCCACCACCCATCCCTGCACTAGTGGCCGCACCCCAACCTCTCGCAGCGTGCAGCACCATCTCGTCCCGCACCATCCGCTCCGTCTTCACATCCCGCCGCATCGCCGGACCTTCATGATCCCAAGCGCCACCCCGCTCCTCCACCACTGCCTCCACAATCTTTTCCGTATTTCCACTCACCAGCGCGAGAGATGTACATGCGGATATTGCTTCATAAACGCCCCTAGAATCCACGGCAACACATACTGTGGGACCGTGGTCGAAGCCCCCAGCCGCAACTCCCCCACCACCTCGTCGTTCAACGCGGCCAACGCCCGCTGCGCCTCAGCCATTGTCTCCTCAGCCTTCGTCGCATACCCCAGCAGAACTCGTCCCGCCTCCGTCAGGGCAATCTGCGTCCCACGCCCGTCGCCTCCGGCCCGGTCAAACAAACGAGCTCCCGCCTGCTCCTCCAGCGCCCGAATCTGCTGGCTCACCGCCGGCTGGCTAAGATGCAGCACCTCCGCCGCCTTGCGAAAGCTCATCTCCTCCGCCACCGCCCGAAACGCCTTCAGTCGAAAGTTCTCTCCTTACAGCGAACCATCCCCGCCATCCCATCAGCATAAGCCCACCCGATAAAATCAAACCAAGCCGAGCCAAGTGACTACAAACGACGAACCCAAACCGATGCCTGCACCACAAAGGCGCAGCCTCTTCGCACTTCTGCATCCATCCACCTCGCACAGCGCCTTCTCCGCCACTCTTCTCCTTATGCTCTCGACGCTCCTCTCCGGCGTCCTCGGCCTGGTCCGCACCAAGTACATCAACTACATCTTCGGCGCCGGCCCCCAGACAGATGCCTACAACGCAGCCTTCGAACTCCCCGAAATGCTTGCCTATTTTCTCGTCGGTGGTGTTGCCTCCATCTCGCTGGTCACCATTCTCAACCGTTACCGCGCCCAGGGCGACGAGGAGGGTGGCGACCGCGCAATCTCCATCGTCCTCAATGCCATGATCATGGTCCTCGGCACGGCCATCCTTATAGCAGAGGTCTTAGCCCCCTACTACACCCGCATCAAGTTTCCTGGATTCTCTCCCGAAAGCGCCGCACTCTGTACCTCTCTCACCCGCCTCCTGCTACCCGCGCAACTCTTCTTTTTCATCGGCGGAGTCATCGGCTCCAAACTCCTCGTCCGCAAGATCTTTCTTTACCAGGCCATCACGCCGCTCATCTACAACCTCGGCATCATCCTCGGCGCCATCTTCCTCGCACACCGCTTCGGGATCTACTCTCTCGCCATCGGCGTCCTCGCCGGAGTGATCCTCGGCCCTGCTGCACTCAACGCCTTCGGAGCCGCCCGCGAGGGTCTCCGCTACTATCCCATCCTCAATCTCCGCCACCCAGCCTTTACCGAGTGGCTCCGCCTCTCTCTCCCTCTGATGATCGGCGTCTCCCTCGTCACTGCCGACAAGTGGATCCTCAGCTTCTTCGCCTCCCACGACCCCGGCGGCATCTCCCGCCTCAACGTCGCCAAAACCCTCTTCAACGCCCCCATGGGCATCCTTGGTCAGGCCGCTGGAGCAGCCTCGCTCCCCTTCTTCTCCTCTCTCTTCAGCCAGCATCGACTCTCCGACTTCGCCTCAGCCGTCAACCGCGCCATCACCCGCATCTTCGCCGTCTCGCTCATCGCCGCCGCCTGGATGGTCGCCCTTGCTCCCCCTATCGTCGACCTCTTTCGTGGAGGCTCCTTTAGCCACACCGACGCCGCCGAGACAGCGCAGTACTTCACCATCTTCGCCGTCTCGCTCGCTCTCTGGGCCGCTCAGGGAATCTACGCCCGAGCCTTCTACGCCGCCGGCAACACCCTCACCCCGGCGTTGGCCGGAAGCATCATCACCCTGCTCTCAATCCCTGTCTACCGCTTCTTCTTCCACACCATCGGCTTGGCCGGCCTCGCCATCGCCTCCGACGCCGGCATCCTCACCCACACCCTCACCCTGGCCATCCTTCTCCACCGCCGCAAGCTGGTCCCCATCAGCGGCCTCGAGGGTCGCGAACTAGCCCGTGCCCTGCTTGCCGCCTGCATCAGCTTTGCCGGAGCCTCAACCTGCGTTCACTTCCTGCCCATCCACCGTAGCCACCCCGGAGACCTGGCCATGATCGCCGTCGTCACCCTCATCTGGGCCGCCCTCGGTGCTGCCACCCTCCACCTCACCGGTTCAAAGCTCATACATCAAATCATTCGACGCAACCGCTAACAGCGCGACTTTTTAGATAGCTAAAAAATTAATTTGAACTATATGATGTCCGGCATGGTTGGAATCGCCTACCACTACCGCGCCGCGAATCATCCGGGCAGCCACCAGTATCTATACCCTTCCGTCTCGCACTTCCTGCAGAATATTCCTCCCGGATCCATCGTCATGGATGCTGGCTGTGGCAACGGCACCTTCATTTCGCTGTTTCAGAATAGGAACTGGCATCTCCACGGCTCTGATCTCTCCCCTACCGGCATCGAAATCGCCCGGAAGACCTTTCCCAATATCAACTTCTTCCTCGCCGATGCCCAATCCTTCTACACTGACTTCCTCAACGCCGTCGGTCCCGTCGACGTCATCATCTCAACCGAGGTCATCGAACACATCTATGATCCCAGAGCCTTTCTCCGCAACTGCTTCAGGCTACTCAAACCCAGTGGAACAATCGTCCTGACCACGCCCTACCACGGCTATTTGAAGAACGTCTTGTTGGCCACTAGCGGCAAGCTGGATCAGCACTTCACCGTCCTCAGGGATCACGGTCACATTAAGTTCTGGTCACGCAAAACCATCACACAGGTAATTACCGAAACCGGCTTTACCAACATCGAGTTCGCAGGTTCCGGCCGCATTCCATACGTCTGGAAGAGCATGGTCCTGAAGGCCATCAAACCCCTCTAACTCTTACCATTACTTGGCATCCTCATACTCTTCATTCCACGCTGTCTGAATTGACTCAAGTATCCCTTCATTCGACTTCAGCGGATCCCCTACAAAACCCGGTAGCTCCGTCACATACTTATGCAGGTCCGTAAACCGCACAGAGTAGGGCTCTACCTCCGGAAACTTCTCCTGTAGCAAAATCCCGATCTCCTCAAAATCTGTCCAGTCAATCTCCCGCGCCATACGCTCTCCCTCGCTAAACTAGTTAGTGGCCCAAGACAACCGGCCCACTCAAGAGACTACAAGAACACGCAGCAGTTTTATGACACACAAAAATCCCATTCCCTGGTCAGCTTCGCTATTGCGTCGCGATCTCAATGCCCGCGCCCAGCATTTGGCCACCACTGGTCGCCTTCTCCACGAACAGACCACCGGCAACTCCCCCAGCATCCTCTTCGGCCACGAAGAGCAAGCCGATCAAGCGCGCCATGGCAACTTCCACCCCGCAAGCTACGCCGCTATCTGCGCCAATCCCAACTGGTCGCGCCGACTCACCAAGGTCCACACTGCCCATCGGCGAGTTCGCGCTCGCGCAGACTGGCACTGGAGGGAACTCGATTGCGCCAACAGCTCCGATGCGCTCCTGATGAACATCTTCTGCCACCCATTGGTCTCAACCGGCGACGCCCTCTCCACTCCTGTCGCAAACTTGCTCGGAGTCGACGCCACGGCCCAACCCCACTTTGGCATCCACCCAGGCGTTCCCCTCCACGACTCCAGCTGCGGCCGTACCAACCTCAAAGACCGCACCGAGATCGACCTCCAACTCGACAACCTCTTCGTCGAAGCCAAGCTCACCGAGACCGGCTTCCAGAACGCAAAGCCTCGTCTCATCGAACGCTACCGAGACCTCGAAACTGTCTTCGACATTCCCCGCCTGCCTTGGACGACGGACGGCACCATGCAGGGCTACCAACTCATCCGCAACGTTCTCGCCGCCTTCGCCTCCGACGCATCCTTCTGCGTCCTCTGCGACGCACGACGCCGCGACCTCATCGAAGTCTGGTACTCGGTCCTCTCAGCCGTTCACCGTCCAACCTTCGCATGGCGCCTCAAGCTCCTCACCTGGCAGGAACTAGCCGCAGCCCTGCCCCAGGACCTTCAGCAGTTCCTCGAAGTCAAGTACGGAATCGAACCCGCCTGACGCGGCCCTTGAAATCCTAGGCACCCGGCCCATGGGCAGGCTTGCCCTCCTGTACATAGTTCCGGTTCCACTTCGGAATCTCCACCACATACGTCCCCGGCTTCTCAATGATTGCCTGGCACCCCAACCGCGAATTCAGCTGAATATCCGCAGCCGTCTCCATGCGATCAAGTTCCTTGTCCTCCGCCTCGCTGATACCCTTCGCGCCCTCCTTCACCCAGATATGACAGGTGGTGCAGGCGCAAACTCCGCCGCAGGCATGATCCAGAAAGATATCGAAGTTCTCAGCGACGTCCAGAAACGACATCGGCTCTCCATGCCCCTCGTACGGCAGAGAGTCAAACGGAAACTCGACCGTCTTCCCCTGAGGCTCAAACGTTACTCGGACCATCCCCTCGCCCGCAGGCTTCGACAAATCCACAACTTCCGCGCTTTGTTTCAACTCACTCATATCTCAATCTTCCGTCGACTCTCCGGCCGTAGCCTCTTCATGTATTGAATCTTCAATCCTCGCTGTCTCAGCATCGGTCTCAGATTTGGAACTCATCACCTGCGCCTTCGCAAATGGATGCGGAGCTGTTGGCCCCTCTCCCATGCTCTCACCTGCCGACTCCATCGTCTTGCCCTTCATCGCACCTGAGACAGCCGTATCCATCATCAACTCCGCAAACCTACGCGTCGCCTGGTCCAGCGTCTCGATCGCGCGGCGGATCACCTTGTAGTCCCCGCCCTTCAACGAAGCCTTCAACTCAGCCTCCGCCTGCTCGATCTTTGCAATCTCGTCACTCGAAAGCATCTGCCACGCGGCGTGGCTCTTGCCCTTCTCCACCGCCGTCAGAATCGTATCGGCCTCATTCTTGGCCTCGATCACCTGCCGCTCCTGAATATCCGTCTCGGCGTTATCGAACGAAGCCAGGATCATTGTCTCCACCTGTTCGTCGGTCAGCCCGTAGGTAGGCTTCACCTCAACCTCCGCCTCCTTCCCGCTCCGCTGCTCCCTGGCGCTCACATGCAGAATCCCATTCGCGTCGATCAGGAACTTCACCTCGATCCGCGGCAGCCCCGCCACCATCGGCGGAATCCCCTTCAGATCGAATCTCGCTAAAGAACGGCAATCCTTGGCCAGCTCCCGCTCGCCCTGCACCACGTGGATCGCCACATTCGTCTGCCCATCTACGCCCGTCGTGAAGTGCTCCGTTGCGCTGGCCGGAATCGTCGAGTTCCGCTGAATGATCTTCGCCACCACACCACCCAGCGCCTCAATTCCCAACGAAAGCGGAGTCACATCCAGCAGCAGCAGATCCTCCGTAGCCGCGGACCCACCCGCCAGAATCTGCGCCTGCACCGCAGCCCCCAGCGCCACCACCTCATCGGGATTCAGCTCCGTATGCGGCTTCTTCCCTTGCACGCTCAATCCAAACAACTCATCCACCAGCCGCCGAACCGCCGGAATCCGCGTCGAACCTCCAACCAGCACGACCTCATCGATCTGCGCCGTCTCCAGCCCGGCATCCTTCAGTGCCTGCTTGCAAGGCCCAGCCGTCCGCGCAATGACACCTGCAATTAACTCCTCAAACTGCGCCCGCGTAATCTCCCGCAGATACCGCTTTCCGCTCGGCAGCAAAACATTCAGCATCGCCGACTCCACCACCGAAAGCTGAATCTTCGCCTCGATGACCGCCTTGCGAACCGCCTGCACCGCCTCACCATGCCCGCGAACATCCTCACCCAGATCGCCCGCAATGTCGTCCAGTGCAATCGTAATCAGCAGGTTGTCGATGTCATCGCCGCCCAGGTGCGTATCTCCACCCGTCGCAATTACCTCGAAGATCCCTTCATGCAGCTTCAGGATCGAGATATCGAACGTCCCACCCCCAAAGTCATACACCGCAATCAGTCCATCCCTATTCTTCTGGAGCCCATAAGCCAGCGCCGCAGCCGTCGGCTCATTCACCAACCGCAAAACTTCGAGCCCGGCAATCCGCCCCGCATCCTTCGTAGCCTGTCTCTGCGCGTCGTTAAAGTAAGCCGGAACAGTAATCACAGCCTTCGTCACCGAAGCCCCAAAGTACCGCTCTGCATTCTTCTTCAACTGCATCAGCACATAGGCCGAGATCTCCGGCGGAGTCAGCAGCAACCCGCCTACGCTCACCTTTAGCACCTCACCCGGCTGCAGCCCTTCCGCCACCTTGAACGGAAACAGCTTCAACTCCTCCTGCACATCCGCAATGTCCCTGCCCATCAACCGTTTCGCCGAGTACACCGCGCTCGCCGAATCAGACATCAGCGTTCCCCGCGCCGCATTCCCTACTACTACTCCCTCATCGGTCCACGCCACCACAGAAGGCACCAGCCGCTCCCCATCCTCACCGGGAATCACCACCGGCGAATCCCCCTGCATAAACGCCACCAGCGAATTCGTCGTACCCAGATCGATCCCTACAACCCACTCATCCGCCATTTACAAAATCCCTCTATCTTCCGGGCGTTCTTCTCGCGCTTAACGCCATTCCTTCTATTGTCCTACAATCGCATCACCTGAGCGCGAACCATCGCCGCCGTCCCAGTGGCTCCTTTTCAGTAGATGGTCATTCAATCGAGGTCGATGCATGCTCTACCTGGAGCGCCGCCCCCATCCCGCCCTCACCCCCTTCATCAAAGCCCTCTGGTACGCCCACAATCCCAATGCCACCATCCATCGCCAGGAGCGCGTCCTCCCCAACGGCCACGCCCAAATCGTCATCAGCCTCGACGCGCTCTACCTCACCGACGCCAACAATGCCCTCGACCCACTCCAACACTCTCCAGCCGCCATCCTCCTCGGCATCTACTCCCACCACCAGCAGATCGACACCATCGACCTGGCCGAACTTATCGGCATCGTCTTCCAGCCCGGCGGCACTCTACCCTTCTTCCCCTCCAACACGCATCTCTTCAGCAACCGCGAAACCTCCCTCGAAGACATCTGGGGCCGAGCCTCCGAGAATCTCCGCAACGATCTCCGCGAAGCTCCCACTCCCGAGAAGAAGTTCGCCATCCTCGAAGCCGCACTCCTCCACCGCCTGAGCCAAAGCAAATCACCCCAGCGAAACCCCGTCATCGACTTTGCCCTCACCCACCTCCACCGCTCTCCCGGCACCACCACCATCGCCGAGCTAACCCGCCAGATCGGCTTGAGTCCCCGCCGCCTCTCCCAGCTCTTCCACGAGCAGGTAGGCGTCTCCCCAAAACTCTACTGCCGCATCCAGCGCTTCCAGCAGATCGTCCAGCACCTGCACCAAGGCGAAGACATCCACTGGGCCGAGCTGGCCCTCACCTGCGGCTACTACGACCAATCTCACTTCGCCAACGACTTCCGCGCCTTCTCCGGTCTAAGCCCAACTACCTACTCCGCCACCCAACGCAGATGGAGCAACCACATCCCTCTCGACTAATGCCGTGTACGTTGCCTCTGAAATCGGTCAGTGCGCCATAGAACCTGCCACCGGCATCTCCTTGCCCGGCGTAAGAACACCGCCCTGCTTCAGATGATAGAAGCGGTCTGCGGCGACATCCTGAAAGACCTGAGTGCTTCCGTTGGGCCAGAAGACCTCAACTTTCTCGACACGTGGAGCATTTCCGAGCCCGAAGTGCAGGCGCAGATCATTCTGCGAGAGATAGCTCCCGCCGCTCCTCACCTCGCTTAGCTGTTGCAACTTCCCCGTCGTGACGCGAATGCGGGCATTCAGTGCCAACCGATTAGCCGGGCAGCCTTCCAGCTCGAAGCTGACCCAGTGATGAGCCGGGTTGCTCTTCGCTTCGAGAATCATGGGAGCGCCCGTCAGATTTTCAACCACAATGTCGAGCCTGCCCCGATTGAACAGGTCTCCTACAGCCAGCCCACGGCTTACCTGGGGTACTCCCACCGCGGAGCCTGTCTGCGCGCTCACATCCTTGAACGTTCCATCCCGTTGATTCCTAAACACAAGCTTTGGCTCTCGATACGCCGTGCCAAGCTTCGCATTGTCGACCTGCGGGTAGACATGGCCGTTCACCAGAATGAGATCCAGCCAGCCTGAGTTATCGAGATCGAGGAAGGCGTCGCCCCAACCGACAAAGGGAACAGTCGAGAGCGCAATGCCGGCGGAGTGCGAGACATCGGAGAAGCTCATCGCGCCATCATTGCGAAACAACGTTGCGTACTCGTCGCTGAAGTGCGTGATCACCACACTCATGCGCCCATTATTCAGATAGTCTCCAAGCGCGAGTCCCATGTTCGCCTGCTCCACACCGTCTTCGCTGACGGCAACTCCCGCGTTGAGACCTGTCTCCTTGAATCGGCCATCGCCCTCGTTGTGATACAGGTAGTTCGGCTCACCGTCATTGGCAACGAACAAATCGAGCTTGCCATCGTTGTCGAAGTCCGACCAGACGGCACCCAGGCCGAAGTACCGCTTGGCATCGTCCACGCCTGCCTGCTTCGCCACCTCTGTAAAAGTGCCGTCGCCGTTATTGCGATAAAGCGTATCTGGATACCCCTTCAATCCGCGTGGTCCGCACTGCACGTCGATGTCATGGTACTGGCACGTCTTGCGAGAGCCGAACTGCGGCAGATCGTGCATATCGAAGTCGACATAGTGAGGAACGAAGAGGTCGGAGTTGCCGTCGCCATCGTAGTCGCCAAAGGTCACTCCGGATGCCCAGCCGGTATCCTTATCGAGTCCTGTAACCTTTGTGACGTCAGTAAAGGTGCCATCGCCGTTATTGCGGTAGAGAACCACTCCACCGAAGCAGCTGACGATAATATCCGGGCGGCCATCGTTGTTGTAGTCGCCAACGGCTGCGCCCATCGCCCAGCAGGGATAAGCAACGCCGGCCTGCTCTGTGACATCGGTAAAGGTACCGTCGTGGTTGTTACGGTAGAAGGCGCTCCTCGCTTTTTTCCCTTCTAGCGCCATCGCCACATTTGGAGCATTGGTGAAGTAGATATCGAGCCACCCATCGCCGTCATAGTCAATGAGCGCAACTCCTCCACTCATCGACTCGACGATGTACCTCTGCTCGGAACTCGAGAGATGCTCGAAACGAATGCCTGTCGAGGCGGTGATATCGACCAGCGTAGGTACCCGAGCATCAACAGAGGCGCGGCTATCGAGCTTTGCAGGCGCTTGCAGCGGATCACTCCGAGTGGTCTTCGGCTGGGGACGCACCGCCTTCGTCTGGCCACTGAGACAGCTTCCCCAAAACAGCAGGAGCCAGGCGACATAGCACGACACGATAAGAGACGACGGCAACCGCCTCGCGCAAACACCTGACACACATCGTTCGTCTTCCGCCACATCCTTCACTGCTTCTCCTCGTCGGACTGTGGGGTGTCGAGGCGCAACTCTTTGTATATCGTCCTCAACTTCTCTTTGATATCTTTGAACTTCTGGTAGGCCGCGAGCTCACGCTTGGCGTCTTCCGGACGGTTCAGCTTGCGGTAGACCGCGCTCAGGCGATAGTGAGCCAGAACATTGGTAGGATCGTCAGCGATCACTCGCTCCAGGAGCGGCAAAGCGGAGGCAGGATCATTCTTCTCCGTGTAGACTCGTGCCAGCCCAAGCTCCGCGTCGGCATCACTTGGTTGTAGCTCCAAAGCCTGCTTATAGTACATGGCAGCGCCGGCGAGCTCTCCTTTGTCCGCATACAGATCCCCGAGTTTAGCCTTCGCCCTCTCATCGAGAGCGTTGGCCGTAGTCGCCATCTTATATTCCTGTTCGGCTTCGGCCTTCAGTTTTAGTTCGGGCGAGGAGTGCAGCGCCTCGGCCAACTCGAAGTGAATACCCGGCAGATTCGGATCCGCTGCAAGGGCCTTGCGGAAGTTTGCAATGGCTCCGGTGAGCTCACGCTGGCGTACCAGCTCGTGTGCCATCGCCTGATGCATCTGTCCGGAGTCGGGCGCTGCGACCGACAAACCCAGTATCGCCTCGCCTGCCAGATCGGTATAGATTCGGTACGCCGCGTAAAGAATTCGGGGATCGGTGGGTGCCCCCTGCCTCAGAACTGCAACAACGCCTGCCGCCTTCTCCAGCTCATGCGACGCGGTGTAGATCTCGATCAGTTCCAGCCCGACCTCTAGACGTATATTGGGGTCCTGCAACTGATCCACGACAGCCTGCAGATCAGCACGCGCTGCATCTGTCTTGCCGAGACGTCGTTCACACATGCCAAGCAGCGCACGTATCTTTGTCAGGTTCGGTTGTTGCTCGATTGCATCGCGCAGATGCGGCTCAGCCGCAGCATAGTTCTTTTGAAAGTAGAGGAGAACGCCGAGGTTTGCCTGCGCATCCAGATTGTGCGGATCAGCCGCCAGAACGGCGGTAAATTCCTTTATCGCAAGCTCGGGCTTCTTCTCATTCAGAAGTTGATGCGCTCGCTGTTCGTGGAGCTGCACCTGCCGCGCCACAGAGCCATCTCCCGATTGCGCCACATCCGCCGCTATTCCACCCATGCCTAACAGAAGAAGAAAAGGAAACAACTGCATTGCGAAGGCCGTCCGATCCTGGTAAGGATCGTATCTTAAAATGAAGATGGGATGGCGAAAGATCGCCATCCCATCGGGGATTGATTAGAAGGAGATTCGCGCACTAAGTTGCATCGAACGACCCTTGACCGTAACGGTTCTGATTGTTGAGGTTCCAGTTGCGATTGCGCCTGCAGCGCTGCAGCCAGCAGGCAATACATTAGTGGTTGGATCAACGGAGCATACAGTGAGTTGGGCCGAGCCCTGATTCCCTCCCGTGGTCGGCAGCCCAAAACTCGGGTGGTTGAAGATATTATTCGCATCAGCACGAACCTGCAGGTGGACCCGCTCCAGGATGTTGAATGTCTTGCCGAGCGAGAAGTTCACCTGAGAGAGTCCGGGACCATTCAGGATGTTTCGTCCTGCATTGCCAAAGGTTCCGGATGCTGGCACCGCGAAAGCAGCTTCATTGAACCACTGGTTCGTTCCGTGGTACGCCCCCCGACTGGAAAGCTGTGGATTGCCAATCACATTGGGATACCACTGTGCGTTCTGTGCCTGCGAGAACGAGTTATCGGTCTTCATTGAGACGGTAAACGGTTGACCGCTCTGGACCACAAGCGTGCCTGTTCCCTGCCAGCCGCCGATGATCTCATCGAGGAACGTGTTGTTATTCAGGAACTGTCTCCCCTTTCCAAATGGAAGCTGATAGATAGCGTTACCCTTGAACGCGTTTCTTACATCGAAGTTTGAATTCCCGTAGTTTGCAGAAGGATTGTAGGAGCGCTGGTAATTTTGCGCGCCGGCACGGCTTCCCCATCCAGACGAGTCGATATCGCTCAGGAAGTGCGACCAGACATAGCTGAAATTAAAGTTCAGCCCCTGAGACATACGCTTTTGAACGGTGGCCTGCAAGGAGTTGTAGTTTGAGAGGGCATTGTTAGTGCTCCCAAAGATGTTCCCGAATTGAGGATATGGCCGGAATTGGGTGTCGTTGGGAGACAGCCTGTTCTCCGGAACCTGATTTGTATCAACTGGGAACGGGAGGTCATGACCATGACTGGCGACATAACTTAATTCAGCTACAAGATTGGAGTTCACCTCATGTTGCACGCTGAGATTCCACTGATAACTCCCACCTACGGGTGCATGGTACTGGTTGTAAAAGGGAACATTGCTACCGTTGTAGGCAGCTGGATCCGTTGTTGCGGCGATGAAGGGCAGATTCGCTCCAGAGCTTCCTAGAAGTACGACTGGCGTCACGCCATTGGTCTGATCGGTGACGTTACCCTTCTGGCCAAAAGATTGGCCCATTCCAGGAGCATAGGTATCCAGGCTCCAGTTATAGGCATACATGCCAAATCCGCCTCGCACGGTGGTGTCCGGATGCATGAGCCACGCGAAGCCGACGCGCGGCAGAAAGGTGTTATATACGGGAGCCTGTAACCTGCTGCGGCCGTTCGCCTTCGTCGTACCGTACCAGATAGCACCGGCGTTACCCGACACCGGATTTTGAATTGTGGGATCGAAGCTGGCCATGTTGCCCTTGACCTCGCCCCAACCGGACTGGATCTGGTAGCGAAGACCAAGATTGACGGTCAGATTCGGCGTCAACTTGTAGTCGTCCTGCACGAACACCTGCGGAAGCCGCATACGGCCGCCATACTCCGGCGTGACATTTGCGGTCCACTTCTGCGTCTGTCCCAACAGGAAGTCTGCATAGGCGAGACCGGTAGCACTGTCGCCCTGTGTTGACGCGGTGTATATGCCCGTGTAATCCATCGAGCCACCATCGGTATTGCCCCAGGCGGTGGAGTTGTCTCTGAAGAAGAGGAACTCTCCTCCAAAGTGGAGAATGTGCCTGCCCCGAATCAGGGTAACTACGTCCGAAGGATCGTAGACATGCTGTTTGTAAACTGCGTTGATGTTCGATGTGAGCTGGTAGTATCCGTTGATATTGATAGTCGGAAAGATATCCGCCTTGGCGAACTGCCATCCCAGCTTTGCCGGGAACCCCTCTCCGAGCGTCGCCGGAACAAAGAAGTTCATTTGGTTCGTATAGCCAAGTCGAAGTTCGTTGATTACGTTGGGGCTAATGGTCCACACGTCAGTGATCTGCGCATTATGCCGGCTGACATCCCCGGATTGGCAGTTGATGGGACAGATGCCCTGACCATTGGAATAAGCCGGATTATCGCTCTCCGTATCGGAAAGAGTCAGCCGATTATTTGACGTAATATCGTAGTCCGCACGGCCGAAGAACCTTATAAATGGCTGCGAATTTGGGACGTTATAGAAGTAATTGTTTTGAACGATACCATTCGATACTGTTCCTGGCGTATTGGGTACCGGATAGTACGCTTGAATGGTCTTGGCTACAGCATCAAGTCGGCTGGCAGGAATTTTATTGCCGTTGCCGTATTCTGCTGCAAAGGAATTCCGGTGTACCACGCCATTGACGACCGTTGTCGTCGCAGGGTCATAGATCGTGCTCTGACCGGTGAAATCGCCAGCAAGCATCGCCGCAGTGGGAACGGTAGCCGTTCCGGTTGAAGCAGCGCCATGGTTGATGATCTTGTCATAGTCGAAGAAGAAAAAGAGCTTCTTCTTCAGAATAGGTCCGCCTATGGCAAACCCGAAGTTGTTGTACCTCAGGGGAGAGACCGCATCCTTCCTCGTTTTGCTTGCGAAAGCATAGTCCGCTGCATTCATCGCGTCGTTCTGAAAGTACTCGTAGACCGCTCCATGGAACCCGTCGGTGCCGCCCTTGCTGATCTGATTGAACATGATGCCGCCAACTCCATACTGCGCGGAGAAGTTGGACGCGCCGACCTTTAGTTCCTGAACCGTCTCCAGGATCATCACATCGGCATTCGCGCTCGACGGCAGGGTGATAGCGGCGCCATCGGCAAGAACCGTGCTGAACGGCAGGTTTCCATTCATCGCAACGGTCTGGCCAGGATTTGCTGCTCCCTGTGCACCCATCGGAGCGCCACTGGCTCCAGGCAGCAGAATGGTGAAGTTCTCCCAATTCTGTCCTACCTGGGGAAGTTGCGACAAGGCCCTGGCGTCGAGCGTAGTCGACTGTTCTGCATTCTCCGTTGAAAGCAGCGGAATATCGGTATTCACCACGACCTGCTCAGTTACAGCACCCACAGTCAATGTAGCGTTGACCGTCGTTTCTCCGACTACAATAGTCAGGGTCGACCGAACGAACTGCGAGAACCCCTGCTTCGAAAACGTGAGTTCGTAGGTTCCCGCGACAATCGAAGACGTGTCGTACAGACCATCCTGATTCGTGGTGAAAGTCTTCGTCACCCCGGTATTCTTGTTGACAAGCGTTACTGTCACATCAGGAAGTACTGCCCCGCTCGAATCTGTCACAATGCCGCGGATATCGCCGGCATTCGTGCTCTGCGCGAACCCAACTTTCGAGAAACCGGCATACGCGATCACGGCGAACACCACAAGTAGCCAATTCACTTTCGTTCTGCTTCCAAACCTCATACTGCCTCCTGAAATATTGCAACCACCGCGCCTCTATCTGGGCATCTATCTTGAAGCAAACCATACGGTAAAGGACAAACGTTTGTCTCATGCAGCAAAAAAATGCACTTATAGAACTCCTTCTTCGCATACCCACGGAAGAATTCTTTTCATCGCCTCAGACAAACGTTTGTCTTTTCAAAGACAAACAATAAACCTGCCGTTACTCAACCGCTTACTAAATACCTAGTCTCCTGATACATAGCTTGTTGTCCTCACATGAATACCCCCTTGTAGGAGTTTTTCCGACAACTAAATCGATTCATTGAGGACGGGGCCAAATATAGAAAGCAGGTTCAGAGCTGTCAAGAGTTATTTTGATCCTGCCTGGATTCAAGAGGCGAGCGTTGCCAGTGGACGACCAGTTTCAGCGCCCGTCACAAAGGCAAACGATCAGCATAACCACAATCCGAGCCTCTTCAACCAGCGCTGCCAATTCACGCTTCGTCGAAAAACCTTCTGCCGTTGAGGAACCCTTCCCGAAGCCTCTATCTCATCAAACCACAGAAGATACGACCCGTTAACCACTCCGGCCCCCCGCCCGGATGGGAA
>Ga0193716_1000593_pt1 | contig 21979 bp, 15 predicted proteins | sample U2c1metaG_FD_145901 | JGI IMG/M metagenome (GOLD analysis project Ga0193716, IMG submission 145901) | Soil microbial communities from a riparian zone of the East river system, Colorado, United States - U2c1 | ecosystem: Environmental > Terrestrial > Soil > Riparian zone | place: USA: East River...
CCCCAACTTCTATGGGGGTAGTTTCCTCGTTTTTCTATGCGCGGTGACATACGCCTTTTACCTCTCGGGCACAGGTCGAATGGTCCCCCTGCTCGGAGCCGCAAAATTCACCACCTACAGCATGCTGTCAGCAACGACAGCAGTCCTGCTTCATTTCTTTCTAAAACAGACGCTGGGCAGCGAACCCTCCCTACCAATTGGCCCCGGGAGCGGAATGTTGTGGGCATACGGCCTGGCCCTCGCCCTCATCGCCACAGTGATCCCCTCCTTCATGCTCTCCGCAGGAATGCGACGCATCGGCGCCAACAATGCAGCCATCGTCACCAGCATAGGCCCAGTCTCTACCATCCTGCAAGCCCACTTTTTCCTCGGTGACAAAATATTCAAAGAACAGGTCATCGGCACAGGTCTGGTCATCGTCGGCGTCCTGCTTATCGGATGGAAAGGAAGAAAAAACGAGGCGCAAGTCGAAGCGCAGGAAACCGCCGGAACCCTCGCAAAATAAAATTTTCTCTCTTTTTTAGGCGGCGATTTTATCTTTTCCTATATTTGCACCCCGAACGAAAAGAAACTGCACTCTGTAGCCCGATCGTTCGAAAAATGCCCAGGTGGCGAAATTGGTAGACGCACTGTGTTCAGGTCGCAGCGCGGGAAACCGTGTGAAGGTTCGAATCCTTTCCTGGGCACTTAAACGGTTTGTAAATAATTGATTTACAAACCGTTTTTTTTGTCGTTATTTTTTAATGATCTTCAGCACGCGTACATCGCTGTCCCCCATCACCTGCAGATGATAAACTCCCGCAGGCAGCTGCCCCATCGGTATCGTCACCGCGCCATTCAGCGCACCCGTTGTCTGCCATACGGCCTTTCCGCTGATGCTCAGCAAGGTTAGCTTCTTCACCACCGAACCGCCGGGAATCCTCAGCACCGCGGCCGAGCTGGTCGGGTTCGGGCTCACCGAAAAGACATCCGGCGCAGCCGACCTCAGCACAACGATCTTGCTATAGCTGGATTTCCCATCGATATCCTCCTGTTTGACACGGAAAGAATAAGTGCCAGCAGCAGGCAGCGACACGGTACACGAGGTCGTTACCCCGCTATTGGCAGACCCCGTCGTACATCCATCTACAAAACTTACCCTATCCGAACTATATTGAACCGTATAGCCTTTGACATTCTTTTCTTCCGTCACTGTCCAGCTGATAGCTGCCTCGGAAGACGCAGTAAGCTTACCCTGCACATCCAGCCATTTCAGCGGCAGCGGCACCACGCCCTTGGTGATAAAGAAATTGCTGAAGCCTTTTGCAATAAACTCGATATAATACCCTCCGTCGATAGCGCCCCATCCGGCGATCGAAAGCAACTGCTCACCAGTCACCGGTGTATAGGTAAAAGGAACATTACCGGTAGTATTCGGCTGCTCGATCAGGCCGAGATCGCCCGGACTGGAAATGCCGGGATCAGCGGCCTTCAGCGCGTCGAACTGCGCCTGCGGAATATAGAAGCGCATGGGGATATTACCGCTTCCATTGGGATTATTGTCCACCGTGATCGTAAAGTTGCGGTTGAGATAGGGTATGCCATTGGTGAGCCGCACGGCTCCGCTGAGCTCGTATGTATTTACCTTGACGAAACCCAGCGCATAGTTGTCCTTCAGCGACACCAGCGGAGTAGTAATGTTGTTGCCGCCGCTGTTAAAGACCAGCCCGTCTATTGTCGTCCAGACATTCGTGCTGCCTGTAAGGTAGGTGGGTATGCTTCCGCCGCCGGAGGTGTTGAGCAGCGACAGCGTATTCAGCGGTGGCTGATAGGCCGGCGTAAAGACGTCCGATATCCGTTCCATAAAGATATTCCTCGAGGTATTGACGTCGTCGTACCGCAGGTTGTCCCAGGCAATCAGTCCTTTCCCATCATAGCTAAGCACGGCCATGGGATTACTGCTGCCAAGCTCGCGGCGGGCCCAATACCCCCCGCTGATGGCTTTACCCATCGCCCCCCAGCTGAGGATGCCGCCGTCTCCGATCGGACTCACCCTGGCCGACCTCGATGCCTCCATCACATAGAACAGAGCGTGCCCGTTGCTGTCGGTAGCAATGGCAGGCGTATTATAAGATACATTCGTGCTGTAAGTTCCGGAATACGCCTCCTGCCCGATCTTTACCCCCAGCTTGTCCGCCGTATTGATGACGAATGTATATTTCTTCGTGCCCGCGGGGACCAGCTTCAGCTCCTGCAGATAAACGCTGTTCCTACCCGCGTCTGTTTCTGTTCCCCTGGTAGTCACCCATACCTTATTTCCCGATCCCGCCAGCGAATAATTCTCGGGGCCTCTGTCCATGGTATGGCCGATCAGGGTGTCGGCCCCGGCAAGCAGGGTATCCGTCGGAATGGCATTATCCGGCAGAATAGGCCGGTACGCCTCGTACGGATGATCCAGGTCGCTGCACAGCTGATAAGGAAGGCTGTCATAGATCTCGTTCAGCCGGTAATAGCCATGCAAATGATAATTGGTGGGCGTGCCCTTGCTGTCGAGCCCTTCTTCGGAACTGGAAATCAGCTCCGCATTGATGTTCCCGCCCGTTTGAAGAATTACGCCCTGCGGCAGGGCGACAAGATATCTCGGATTATCGATATTGAGGGGCAAATAGCCCAAACCATTGTTCTCGATCCTGGTATTGGTGTACACGATGGTATTATTCGGATTGCTGGCAGGATGACAGGAAACGTCATACGAGTAGGTCTTGAAATTATAGATCCGGACGACACTGTCCTTCTTATAATCCTTTTCGACAAGAGTCGTCGTTGCCGGATCCGCACCGCCCAATCGTTTGAGCACCGTCGTATGACAATTCTTTTTCACGCGGGCGAGCCGGTTGTATCCCAGGTACATCTCGTTGAGGCCGGTAGTGACGGCCATCACGACGTTACAGCCGCCCTGCTGATCGGGATAGAGCATGAAGGACTGCACGGTAGCATGATAATCGTAGCTCACCTTAATCTGGCTGCCGCATTCGGTGGTCACCACCTCCTCCTTACCGTATTGGTTCATCTGACCGCCGCCATACGACTTCAGCGTGCCTCCTTCGTCCTTATAACAATAGACAAGCAGATCGTTCGGGCCTCCCGCGAAAACGAAGTAGCCGATAAAAAAGCCTCCCTTACCATCAGGCGCCATTTGCGGATTGCCATACTGTATACTGGCGGGTGGGGCTATGATCGCTCCGGCATCGCCGAATACCCGGGATCCATCGGCATGCAGGTGCTGCGCCGCCACACCGTTGGAGTTGGAATTACCTGACAGCACCAGGTAATTCCAGCAGACATAGAGCCCTCCCGACCCGTCCGGCGCGGCAAGACTATATTTACGCCAATCGAAATTCTGCAGGTCACGAAAGAATTCTTCGTTCGCACTCGAGGCTACCGGCACCCCGTCGACAGCCCAAAGCCGCTTTCCGTCCTTGTCGAATTTCTGGGCATAGATATCCGTCCTGTTCGCATTTGTACGTTCATCCTCCCAGACCAGGAAATACCCGCCGTCTTCGCTTTTGACGACGATCGTACGCTGCTGGTTACCGGTGGCCACGCTCACCGGCATATGCAGGCTGTCGTTGAATTTGTTGGAATTATCAAGCCACTGGGCAAAGGAAGAGGTGCTCGCAAACAGGATTAACGATAGGGCGAGGGTAAAAAGTCTCATAAAAGGTCACATTGTTGGTTCTGGAAAAAAACCGCCGGTATCTCGAAACGCGCGGCAACGTAAAATTGCGCTTTTACGTACAGCCGGAACTGGTGAATTGAGCAATTCACATGATCCGATGAGCCGATGGTAGTCGGGCGATAAATATTACCCGGCAGAGCTGTTCCTAAGAATATTGACACCCACATAATAACACAACATGATCGGCACGGCAGGGATCATCAACGGATAATAAGGGAATCCTGAAAAGGCCGTGGCATCGGGATATAAAGGAATTAGCAGGATAGAGACAATGGCAATGACACTGAACGCAATGTATATAACGGCCGGTACACGTCTGAAGATCTTTGTCTGTCGCAGAGAGACGGCGAACATGGCGACGGCAAAATAGGTGAGCAGCACCTGTCCGATGGTGATGATCCAGATCTGTTGCGCGGCAGGCGCATACCACTCCTGTGGTTTGCTGGCGGCGCCATTGGCGATCTTTATCTTAAATGATTGCAGGGCGAAACTATGCCAGAAGGAGGTGTTGATAAAGAACAATGGAATGGCAATAACAATGGCGGTATAGCCCAATTGCGTATACAGTTTTTCTCCTTTCTCCTGCAGGACGAGCTTGATAAGGGAAAGTCCCAGTGCGACCAGTATACCGTCCGCCAGCAGGATATCAAACCGGGCCTTTTGTTCGGTGGCCGTATCTACCCATTCCTGTATCGTACCGGGAGGCGCCCCCATTCCAAACAATATCGACAGCAGACAAATGGTCAGGATCAATAAGCTACTGCCATAGGCCAGGTATCTTTTTTCCTTTTCCACTGCACGGAAAGCCTTTGCCCCCAGCGCCCAAACGGCCCAGGCCATGATACAAAAATTCAGCAGCCAGATGGGAATATAGAGTTTGTAGGTGATATGCCCCAGGGCAAATGCGAGAATAAAGGTCAGAACAGGAATGCAGCAGAGATAGATGTAGCCAAAGGTTTTGGCGAGGGGTCTTAGAGCCATATTTTATTATTTTTTTTCAATCCGGACTCTTGTCGCCCGCACAAGTATCGTCTTATTTCATCCCTAATAATTTCAGGAACTCTTCCTTTTTCTTTCTCGATACATCCACCAGTTCCCCGTTTTGCAATTCGAGCTGTCCACCGTCACCCTTCATGTACCTTTTTATATATTGCAGGTTGATGATATGCGAGTGATGACTGCGGAAGAACTGTTCAGAAGGCAGCAGGTCTTCAAATTCCTTCAGCGTCTTGCTCACCGTGAGGCGGGGCCGATTGGCAAAGCTGAACACGGTGTAGTTGCTTTGCGCCTCGATATGGATGATATCGTTCAGATCGAAGAACAGCAGCCCTTCCAGTGTGGAGATGGCTATTTTATTCAGGGCTGTCTGAAGATTGTGCGCCAGCGTCTCCAGCCGCTGGCCATTGTTGGTCTCCTGTCCGTTGAGCCGTATCTTTTCAACCGCTGCCTTCAGCTCTTCGATATCCACGGGTTTTAACAAATAGTCAAAGGCGGCAAAACGAATGGCCTTTATGGCGTAATGGTCATAGGCGGTGGTAAAGATCAGGTGGAAATCCTTACGCTGCAATTGAAGCAGCATATCGAACCCATTCAATTTGGGCATCTCGATGTCGAGGAATACGATATCAGGTCGATATTCCTCGATAAGCTTCAGCCCTTCCTCGCCGTCTTCGGCCTCGCCCTCCAATCGTATATCGGGGCAATACTCCTTTAGCTTTTGGCTCAGGGCCAGCCGCCCTTTGGTTTCGTCGTCTATGATAATTGCAGTGACCATCAGCTTATTTTTAAAGCGACCCGTACGCAGGTACCGGCAGGGCGGCCGTCCTGATGCAGGTCGGTGATAGTAACGGGTTTATTCTCCTGCTTGTTGAACAGATTCACTCTGTCTCTGCTTATTTCCATGCCATAGCTGCGATGGGAAGACTTTTGTGTCGCCGCGGCGCGTCCGATCCCATTGTCCTCTATTTGATAGACAAGATAGTCATCTTCCCGGCAGATCCTGATGGACAGTATGCCTGCGTGACCCTGACGATGCCGGAGGCCGTGGACGATGGCATTCTCCACATAGGGCTGGATGATCAGCGGCGGGATGCGGCAATCCTCTTCCAGCAACTGTTCGTCCACGTGGATCTCAGCCCTGAATTTGTCTTCATTCCGGAATTGCTCCAGATCGATATAGAGCTGGAGCGTTTCCAGGTCGCGTGAAAGAGGGATCGTATTTTGCCGGGAGCTGTCCAGGATATTGCGAATGAGACGGGCGAACTTATTTAGGTACATCGTCGCGAGATACTTGTCATTGTTTTGGATCAGCGCGTCGATGCTATTGATGCAATTGAATATGAAATGAGGATTCATCTGGGCCCGCAGCGCCATCATCTCCGTATTGGCGATCTGCTGTTTCATATCGGCTTCGAGCCGCAGACCCCTGTAGTGCCGCCGTACGATCCATAGCAGGAAAAGGACGCCGGCAGCGGCCACCAGGGCCCTGAACCAGAAGGTGGACCAATAAGGGGCGACAATTTTTATTTTAAATGCAGCGGCGCCTTCGTCGTTAAGGGCGTTCTCCGTGCGTACGCGGAAGGTGTAGGTCCCGGGCGGCAGATTGGTATAATTGGCGTACCCACGTTTCCCCCCATATACCCAGCCGGGATCCACGCCTTCGAGCCGGTAGAAATAATTCGTACGCTGGATGCCCGAGAATACGAGGTTGGAAAATTCAATACTGATAAAGTTCTGCTTGTAGGACAGCCGTATAGGTTCACCGCGGGAGAGGAGGGAATCGATGAACATCGGGCTGGCAAAGACCTTGAAGCCTGTAATGTTCACCGGAGATGTTCTTTGCTGGACGGCGCGCAGCTGCTGCGGATAAAAGCCCACGACCTCCATACCGGTGCAGGTGAGCCATCGCCCTTTGGGAGGAGTGATGAAGTAGGCGGTCTGGAAAGAGCTTTTTATCAGTCCTGTCTCCGGCTGGCTGACAAAACATTTTTTTGTCAAAGGATCATAGCAGCAGATGCTGAAGTCGGTGGTGAACCAGATCTTACCCAGCGTGTCGACAGTGATGGCATGTACGGACCAGTGAGGCTGGTCCCCGTTAACAGGTAGCCTGCTGAATGTCTTTGTCCTGCGATGAAAAAAATAAATGCCGTCGTTCTCCGTGCCCACGATCAGCAGCGAGTCCTGGTAAGGGTATATACCCCAGCAGCGTACGTCGACGCCCGTGTCGGGCCGATAGCAGGCGACAAAAGCTCTCTTCCGGCTGTCGAACTCTTCGAGGCCCCGGGGACTGCCGGCCCAGCAGATGCCTTCGTCATCCACCAGCAGGCTTTCGATGGGAGTAAGCTTGAACCCAGGGGGCTGAGCAGCGATATTATAGGGCAGGAATTTATTTTGTTTCACGTCGTATAGTATGATCTTGCCGCTATGTAACCCGAGCAGGATATTGCCGGACCGGTCCTTTACCATGGCCTTTATCGTCCTTCCTTCTGTTTCCGGAGGTTGAATGGTCCGAACGCTGTGAGTGCCGGGGGCGATGATGTGCAGGACGCCTTTCTGACAACCCGCCCATACTGATCCGTCGGCTTGTTCCAAAAAGCACCATATCATATTTTGTTCATAGCGCCCTTTAAAAAAGATATGTTCTTTATAGCGATGGGCCGTATCATAGATCCTGATACCTTCACCCCAGGTGCCGACCCACAATTCATCCTTTACCAGGGCTGCCGGGATGATGTCGCTGACCACTTTTGAAGGATCTGCCGTATCCTGGTTGCTCAGGACGCTGAAGTATTGCCGGTAGGGACTGATGATGCTGATCCCTCTGTCGGTGCCAAACCAGATATTCTCTTCCTTGTCCTGAAAAATGGTATTGATCTGATCGATGTATTGAAGGGATAGATTATTGCCAGGCTGGCGCAGAAGGAAATGGAATTCATCGGCGGCGTAGTCGTACTGAAGGAGTCCGGCCTGGCCCGTCCCGATCCAGAGTGTGCCGTGATCATCTTCCAGGAAGCAGGAGATCCACACCGGAAGGGTATTCTTATTTCCCTCCTGCGAAAGGATATCCGCCAGTGAATAGACATACAGCTTTTGTGTAGCGAGATGGTAACGGTAGAACAGGTGAGACCAGCTGTTAAGCCAGAGATTGCCATGCGAGTCGGTCATCATGCCCCGTATCGTAGCCGGATCGATGGGAAAAGACACCGGCACTATCTTTTTACCGGTGTCGTCCAATAGCAATAGGGCGTGGTCCGGACAGAGCAGCCAGGTCTGGCGACGAGCTTTGTCGTTGATGAAATAGGCGTACTTGTCTATATCCTGCCCCGGCTCACGGATCAGCACGACACCGCTGCTGTCCTTTTTACTGCTGTCCACCCAGATGACGCGAAAGAGCCATTGTTTGTCCGGCCCGTCCTGGTAGACAAGGTCGTGACCGGGCGCCGACTGGCGGTTGATCTCTACCGGTGTATGATGAAGTATGTCCCATTCCTTCAGGCGGCCATCCGATTGGCCATAGAGAATCCGCGCATGCTCGTTGTCGGGGAAAAGAGTAGACACCATGAGCTCGCGGGGTTTGATCGTGGAGTCGAAACAGTTGACAAACCGTAGTCCGTCATAGCGCTGCAATCCATTTTTTGTTCCTATCCAAATATAACCCTGATGGTCCTGGGTGATGGCATAGACATCGTTGCAATCGAGCCCGCTGGTATTATTGATGTTGCGCGTGATATAACCCGTATGCAGCGGCCGGGCCCTGGTGGATTGGCCGGAGACAGGATTATTCAGACAGAAGGAGAAAAGGAAGCATATAAATATGAAACCAGGTCCGCGGAGCATTTTTAAATTTACTATTAATTTCCCATCTATTAGTTGACCGGAAATGGGTATACCCGGTCATTTAGCCGTTGACAGGATCGGTTTAGCCGTTGACATGGAGTGGAAGACGGCTTCGTCTACATTTGGCAAAATATTTTCATCATGCTCCAACTGCTGCTACTCCCCGAAGTTTTGGGAGGAAACCTCCGAAAAAAGGTTGTCAGCCTGGGTACCGCACAAAGCGGGCAGGACAGCTACCAATTCATCGATGGAGCGCCTTTGGAAGGAAATAATTTTTATCGCATAGCAGGGAATGACCTTGACGGGAAGTTGACGTATTCGCCGGTGAAGCTGGTACGATTCGATGCTTCCGGTCTGACAATCGCTCTGTCACCCGTGCCGACCTATACACATTCCGTACAACTGACCACTAGCACGGCTGCGGACGATGAGCCTGTTGCTGCCTGCCTGATCAGTCCCATCGGCCAGGTGCTGAAACTGTATACTATCCGGCAGGGACAGAATCTGCTGGAACTGGGTGGTTTTGCAAAGGGCGTTTATTTCCTGAAGGTCAGCACCATGAAGAATAAAAGCGAAGTAAGAAAGATTGTGATTCAATAACGGGTTGTACCCCCCCTCAACCTTAGCTGAAGGGGTTTTACATTTCAATATCCATCATTCTGCACCAGCGCGCTGCCTCCCTGATGTCGTGGGTAAGATGAAGATTAGCTACCAGGAAACCACCGGTATGTATAAAACCCCATATAGAGAGTATGATAACCATGGGTACAAAATAGCCGCCGAACTGGTAAGCCAGTATGTGCATTACCACCAGTAGGATGCAGGACAAGGGTCAATGCCATTACCCGACCAGTTGCGCCTTCTTGCGGCCTCTTTCAAGCGAAGGTGAATTATACACTTCCAATACAGAAAAGTTCTTTTTACGGGCCATCCTCATCCAGCTAAAACATAGTCCCTTTTTCAGTCCAATAAGTGCGATGCCGATGGGTGACAATATTGATACCTTATTTTTTCTTTTATCGACCTCCCGGGGTAAGACAATGGTGTAGGCTGTGGCGAGGTTGGTTTGAAGATTCTTTACAATTACGGTCGAGTTCAATCTTGCCACATCCCTGGGAAAGCGTTTCTTTTCAATGACAATCGCATTGCGAAAGCGCTCCCAAAGAAGCGCAATGGTCTTACCATCAATACACTTGATATTCTTGAAGGCATTAATATACCTGGTGATCAAATTATGATCTTCCTGCATGATGAATATCTCATTATGTTCCTTTTGCATAATTAAATAATTTGGACATACTGGAAAATCAATGTACCGGTATGTATGTTTGAAATAGGAAAATTGCATGGCAGCACCATGGAAACGATTACTTCAGGAACCGGGTCTGGGTATCCTTATTAACCCGGGTTTTCTTTTTTTTTGGCTTTGGGCCTGAAGTGCAAAACGGAGATAAGCAGCATTGAAAGGGCGATCACATAATATCCATCACTGCCACTTATATACGCCTCACGTACGGCTATAACGATGGCAACAATGATAACCGCCGTGGCTTGCTTCCTTGTTGTAACGGTGAACATATAGATGGGGATTTATATGATAACATGCCAGTACGACTATACCGACAATGCATCTGCTTGCAACTAATCACTGTTCGTATGAGAACAACAGTGAAGTTGCAAAAGAAAGACGACCCAAGACCGGCGGAGCCTAATCTTGGGCAACCCTATTAAAGTCCTTAAAGTTGGAAAAATAATACAACTTAATGCAGAAAGGAGAAAACTCTGTAAATGAGCAGGTAAAACAATCCCTGATATCGAGCACGAGCCGATTGTGATTGAAGTTTAGAGAAACATATTTAACGAAACCTGTCATATTTCAAAAGTAAGTCATAAATGATGAAGTATTATCTAAGGAAAGGTTAAATCAGGAGTTGGTGGCCTCTTGCCTGTTTCAGTTATCTTCCAGCTTACACCGGTAACGAACGCAATTCTTCCCGAAGAGATGCAAGCTGTTGCCGGAGAAGACTTAATCTCTCTTCTTTCTTTTGATCGTCGATGGCGCAAATATGATCCCTCATTATAGCATCGAAATGCCCCTTGTCATCTGCTACGTCCTTCAGGAAGCCCTTTACTTTTTCTAGATTGCCATCGCTGCCTCTCCCCTTCGATATAGCCGTAGCGAAAAGTAAAGCAGACAGCATAAGAATGATTTTGTATTTCATTGCATGTTTAAAAAAAAAATTTGCGAAGCCGATCAGTTGCGCGTATATTTGCAACCGATCGGTTTCTTGTTTACATTCATGAGACGCGACATTTTTCAACCCATTGCGGAGCATCACCCGCCAGTCCATATCCAAACATTTGCGCATCTTGTCCGAATGCGACTAGATCAATTATTGTTCAACATAAAAAATAAGAAAATATGAACCTGCTGTTTGATTTCACCGTAGACAAAGCCGCCAATACCATCTACATTACGCGGGAATTTGCCGCCGACCTCGATCTCGTCTGGGATGCCTTTACAAAAGCAGAAATACTCGACCACTGGATGGCACCCAAACCATGGCGGCTCAAAACGAAGGAGATGGATTTCCGGGAAGGCGGTCGTTGGTTGTATGCCATGATCTCAACCGAGAATGTCGCTCGCTATAGCTTAGTCGAATTTGTCAAAATCGAACCCAAGTCCAGTTTCACCACAAGGAATTCCTTTAGTGATGAAAACGGAAATCCCATCAATACGGGCTTTACCTCGTCCCTGACTACCAACTCCTTCAAGGCCGGAGCGGGGAAAACCACCCTTCAGATTGTCAAAAAAATGGAGAGCCTTTCACAATTGGAACAGTTTATAGCAGGTGGCATGTACAAGGAAGGTGTTGCCATGGGAATGCGCAATCTGGACGAACTTTTACTCACCCTGGTCACCAACAAATGAGGGCAATCCCAGGCCAAAAATCCTCAAAAACTTATCCACTCCTGCCGATTATACTAATATTTTTAGTAATATTGTACTAATAATTATATTCGGTATAAATAGTGTCCACTACCAAAAACGATATCATTCGTCGCCTGCAGCACGATATACTGGAACTGCAGGGATTCGAAAAACCTTCACCCGCTGATGCTGTCGATTTCGGGCTTGGGCCTATTAATACTTCCTTTCCCTATCAAACATTTCCAACAACCGCAGTGCATGAATTTATCACGGAAAGCCAGGAGACGGCTGCCGCCTCAGCCGGTTTTATTGCAGGCCTTGCCGGCCATCTCATGCAAAAAGGTGGCGCCTGCATTTGGATCAGCTCCAACCGCCTGCTCAATCCCTCCGCACTCATCCAGTTTGGTATACCACCTGAACAGGTTGTTTTTATTGATGTCAGGAATCAGAAACAAGTACTATGGGCCGTCGAAGAAGCCCTCTCCAGTGAAGGACTCGCTGCCGTCATTGGGGAAGTCAAAGAGATCGATTTTACGGCATCGAGACGGCTGCAACTGGCCGTGGAAAAAAGTCGGACCACCGGCTTTCTTGTACGGGACCGTCCACGGGACCTGAATGCCAACGCCTGCGTCGCAAGATGGCGCATCCGGCCTCTCGCCAGCGTTTCTGTAGACGATTTCCCCGGCGTTGGATTCACCCGCTGGTCAGTAGAATTACTCCGTGTCAAAAATGGACATGCGGGCAGTTGGGAGATGGAATGGATAGCAGGCCGGTTCCAACCCGTTCTCCCGGAAAAAGCCATCTCCATACACGAACGCCCACGCAAAATCGTTTGATATGGAAGAACGCTACCTATACATATGGTTTCGTCACATCACGACGGACTGGCTGACCCGCCACCGGCCTGCCCTGAAAGATACAGCACTGGTATTGTCCGCCAGCGAAGGCAACAGAAAGGTCGTTACGGTCGCCAACACAATTGCCCAGACCCATGGCATTCGGACAGGCATGGTCGTTGCCGATGCACGGCTCCTCGTCCCCAGTCTCGAAGTGTTTGATGACAAACCGGAACTGGCTAAAAAGCTGCTGCATCGGATCGCCACCTGGGCTGTCCGTTATACCCCAGCCGTAGCTATCGACCTGCCGGACGGCATAATACTTAATATCAGCGGTTGCGCACATCTATGGGGGGGAGAAAGACCCTACTTCAGAGAAATAATACAAAAGCTCATATCGATCGGCTATGATGTCCGGGGTGCTATTGCCGATACAGTTGGAGCCGCCTGGGCATGGGCAAGATTTGGAAACCGAACACCCATCATTGAAAGCGGCCAACAACAAGTCGCCCTGATTACCCTCTCACCTGCAGCGCTTCGCCTCGATGCAGAAGCGCTGATCAAACTTAGAAAAGTCGGTATCCGCAACATAGGCCATATCGTCAACCAGCCCCGACATTCCTTACTGCCGCGCTTTGGGAAAGAATTGCTCTTGCGGCTGGATCAGGCGCTCGGGTTGGAAAAGGAGATCATTACCCTCGTGCAGCCTGTCGAGCCATATCAGGAACGACTACCTTGCCTCGAGCCCATCCTCACCCGTACCGGAATAGAGATTGCTCTTACCCGCCTGTTGGAATTGTTGTGCCATCGGCTCAAAGACGAAGGCAAAGGGCTGCGATCAGCCGTTTTCACCGGACATCGCGTCGATGGTGCCCTGCAAAAACTTAGCATCGGTACAACACGGGCAAGCTATAGTATCAAGCACCTGTTCAAACTATTTGCAGAGAAGATCCCGGAACTGGAACCCGATCTTGGATTCGAGATCTTCGTACTTGAGGCGCCAAAAGTAGAGGATCATTCGCCATTACAGGAAAGCCTCTGGGGCGGCGCCAGTACCGTGGACAGCCCAACCCTTGCCGAATTGCTGGACAGGCTGACTAATAAAGCCGGCGCAGACATCGTTCATCGCTATCTGCCCGCTCAGCATCACTGGCCCGATCGTTCCATACGTTTGGCGGAATCGCTGGAAGAAAAACCCGGCATCGCCTGGCCACAAGCACTCCCCCGCCCCATCCACCTGCTGCATAGACCCGAACCTATCGAGGTCACAGCACCGATACCCGATTATCCTCCCATGAACTTCCGATACAAAGGCAAACTGCATATCATACAAAAAGCGGATGGCCCCGAACGGATCGAGGATGAGTGGTGGATCCAGACTGTCCGCCATCGCGACTATTATGTAGTGGAAGACAAGGAAGGCAGCCGCTACTGGATTTTCAGGTCGGGACATTATATAGACGGGCAAGCCGCCCGGTGGTTTCTCCACGGATTCTTCTAAAACAGTAACAATGGAATATTGCGAGCTCCAGGTCACTTCCAACTTTTCATTCCTTCGCGGCGCATCCCATCCGGAGGAACTGGTCGAGCGTGCTTATCAATATCACCATGAGGCCATCGCACTCACAGATCGCAATACCCTGGCAGGCATCGTCCGGGCACATGCAGCAGCAAAAAAAACGGGGATACGCCTGATCCCTGCCTCCCGGCTCGATTTGCTCGACGGCCCCAGCCTTCTCGCCTATCCTACAGACATCAACGCCTATTCAAGACTTTCAGGATTATTGACCCTTGGAAACAGCCGCGCCGAAAAAGGCAGTTGTCACTTATACAAAGCCGATGTGTACGAATATGCCAAAGGCATGAAGATCGTCATCCTGCCGCCGCAGGAACTGAACAATCTGTTTGAATATGAAACCGCTTTTTATTCAGCTGCGGAGGAATACCGCGAGGCCTTTGGCAATGATTGCTATATGGCTGCCTGCCGATACTATCACGGCGACGATTCAAAACAACTTTCCCGGTTGAACGAGCTTTCCCGTCGGCTGCAGCTTCCGCTCGTCGCCACCAATGATATCCACTATCATCATCCCGATCGCCGGCAGTTGCAGGACGTGCTCACCTGTATCCGGGAGAAATGCACCATTCAAACGGCCGGTTACCGGCTGCATCCGAATGCTGAACGTCACATGAAAACCCCAGCCGAAATGCACCGCTTGTTTCGGCAATACCCTGATGCCATCCGCCGCACCGTAGAGATCGCTGAAGCCTCCCGGTTTTCCCTTAGTCAGCTAACCTATATCTATCCCAAAGAGATCACCCAGGACGGACGCACCCCGCAGGAGCAGCTGGAATACCTGGTCCATCAGGGATTGCGGAAACGTTTCAATGGCCAGGCGCCCTCAAAGATCGAGGCCCAAATAAAATACGAGCTGGACTTCATCGGCCGAAAAAACTATGCGGAATACTTTCTCACAGTCGAAGATTATTGCCGCTTCGCCAGAGATCATGGCATTCTCTATCAGGGCCGGGGCTCGGCAGCCAATTGCGCCTGTTGCTACTATCTCGGGATCACCAATGTCGATCCCACCCGTTTCAATCTCCTTTTTGAACGGTTCATGTCCGACGCACGTAACGAACCTCCTGACATTGATGTCGATTTCGAACACGAAAGACGCGAAGAGGTCATTCAATACCTTTTTCGGAAGTACGGTAGAGATCGCGCTGCTATCATCGCTACCGTGACACAGGTGCATCGAAAAGGCGCCGTTCGGGACGTGGGTAAAGCAATGGGCTTGTCCGAAGACGCGGTCAACCAGCTGTCGAAGACTATTTCCGAATATCCATCGGAATTGTTCGGAGAAAGCCCGCTCACGGAGGAAAACCCTTTCCCTGCCGGGGATATGCCGACCGTCCCACCGCAATCGGTACCCAAAGAACCGCTATTGCAAAAAGTGATAGAGCTGACAGCGCAGTACAACGGATTTCCGCGGCAACTTGGGCAGCATACCGGAGGATTTGTTATCACAGAAGGAAAACTCAGCGATCTCTGCCCGATCTTCAACGCCCGAATGGTGGACCGAAGTAATATCGAATGGAACAAGGATGACATAGACGTCCTCGGCTTTATGAAAGTTGATGTACTGGCCCTGGGGATGCTCACCGCCCTGCGAAAAGCCTTCGACCTTTGCAAACTGCACTACGACCTGGATCTCACCTTGTACAATATTCCACAGGATGACCCAAAGGTTTATGAAATGACAAGCGCAGCCGATACCATCGGTGTATTCCAGATCGAAAGCCGGGCACAGCAATCCATGCTGCCTCGCCTTCGTCCCAAATGCTTTGAAGACCTCGTCATCCAGGTAGCTATCGTCCGGCCCGGCCCCATTCAGGGCGGCATGGTTCATCCCTATATCCGCCGGCGGAATGGCGAGGAAAAGATCGACTACCCTTCACCGGAAATGAAAAATATCCTCGAGCCCACATTAGGCGTCCCGCTCTTCCAGGAACAAGCTATGCAGATCGCCATTGATGCGGCAGACTTTAGTCCAACCGAAGCCGATGAGTTCCGTAGATCAATGGCCACCTTCAAAGCTATCGGTCTCGTCCATCGCTTTCGCGACAAACTGGTTAACGGGATGGTCAAAAAAGGATACCCGCAGGAATACGCCATGCAAATTTTCCGGCAATTGGAGGGCTTCGGTTCCTATGGTTTCCCTCAAAGCCATGCGGCTAGCTTTGCACATCTTGTATACATCTCTGCCTGGATCAAATGTTACTATCCCGATATATTTGGCACAGCCATCCTGAACAGTCTGCCAATGGGCTTTTATGCGCCGGCACAGCTTGTCATTGACGCCGAACAACATGGTGTCGAATTCCGGCCGGTGGATGTCAATCTTTCTTCATGGAATTACACATTGGAAGAAAAAGGTGAAAAATATTGCTTTGTCCGTATGGGCTTTCGACAAGCGTCCGGGATTGGAGAAGAGGACATTGTATCGCTCATTGCCGGAAGAGTTCGACCCTATACCAGTATCCGGGCCATGCAGGAAGCAGGAGTAGCCGTTTCAACTCTCGAAAAATTGGCCGACGCCGACGCCTTCCGTTCCATGGGGTTGGACCGTCGCAAAGCGCTCTGGATGGTGACAGGGCTAACAAAAGACAATACAGTCCGTCAGCGCGACAAAAACGGCGCTATCAGGATCACCCAGCAACTTGACCTTTTCACCGCTTCGCCCACCCACACTCTGATCGAAGAAGGAGTTCAGCTTGTCGAAATGAGCGACTCGGAGCACGTCGTCTACGACTATCAATCCCTATCGTTATCCCTAAAGGCACACCCTGTTAGTTTCTTGCGCAAAAACCTCGAAGCCCTGAACAATATTCCCTCCAACCTGCTCCCCAGACGCCGGAATGGAGAATACATCCATGTCGCCGGCCGCGTCCTGGTCCGTCAGCGACCCGGCACCGCTAAAGGCACTTGCTTCATTACCATCGAAGATGAGACCGGTTCCATCAACCTGATCGCCTGGGCCGCCATTTTCGATGAATACCGGAAAGAGATCCTTGGTGCCAAACTCCTGATGGTCTATGGCCATCTCCAGATTGAAAAAGGGGTCATACACGTCGTTGTACAACGGTGCTTCAATCTGAACTTCCTTCTCAACCAACTCACACCCTCTGACGGTGAAGACCTTCCTCTTCCCGCCGTCAATCGCGCAGACCAGAAAAGTGCAGCCCCCCGCCATAGCGCGCAAAAACAGGAAGAGGCGCCAGCCCTCAAACAAGCCAAATTCCTGGCGGAAGCCAGAAATTTCAAGTGATACGCTTCTTAGGTTACCTAATCAGGAGGCAAAATATTATGGAAAAGTCAATCAAATAAAATAAATTAACGCTAAAATACCAGGTATGGACAATTCAAACACACACGATCAGCGTATCGCAAAAATGACCTTTGCCTCGGTCTATCCTATGTATCTTGCAAAAGTGGAGAAGAAAGGCAGAACAAAAGCAGAATTACATCAGGTCATACAATGGTTAACAGGTTTTGATAACAAGACTGACGCAGCAGGTTCGGTATCTGGATAAGTTGGTGGATGAGTTGGCGAAGGGCAGGAAGATGGCGAAGATTTTGCGCGGAACGCAGGATGAGGGCAAAAAACCCCTCAGCCTTAGCTGAGGGGCCATTACATTTCAATATCCATCATTCTGCACCAGCGCCGGCTTATTCCTATCAATTTCCGTCTGCGGTATTGGCCAGAACTCATAATTATCCTTATACATCGTCCTCACAGTCGGAGTAGTCGGATTCTGAACAAACCCATTCAATTTCTGCGTGGCAATGCCCCATCTTCTCAGATCGTAATATCTCAGTCCTTCCAGGGCAAGCTCTACCCTTCTTTCATGCCGGATCTTTATCCTCATTGAATCCTTCGAAAGGCCGAGGGGCAAGGAATCCATTTTGACACCCGGCCTGGACCGTACCGCGTTTACCTGATCGTATACGCTGGGATCAGCGCCCGCCACTTCATTTTGTGCCTCGGCATACATTAATTCTATATCGGCATATCTCAGTAATACATAATCCTGATCGTCCAGCAAACCGGGTACCGGGTTCGTTACCGTCGGGTCGACTCCTTTTTTGCAAGGGTAAAATCCAATCACCCATTCACTCACGCCGGGCGTTCCTACAGTGCCGGGATAAGGCCACCCTTGTGCCGGCCCATCGCCCGGGAAAAAGAAGGTCATGGTTTTACGGGGATCACCCGCTTCATATTCGTTGATCATGTCTTGTGTTCCCTGCGCATCCTTCCACCCCGGCCCGATGAGTAATACGTTCAGAGAATAAGGATGCGGTACGGAAGGCGCCTGGTATTGTACGGAAAAAATAATCTCCGGACTGGATTTCTGATCGGGCTTATAAAAATTCGAAGGGTAATTCGAATTGAGCGAAAACAGTCCGCCCGATATGATCGTCTGGGCCATGGCGGCCGCCTCGGCAAATCGCTGTTCAAATAGGTACAATCTTATCTGAAAGCCCTTTGCAGCAGCTTTGACAGCATGTCCTGTGGTATATTTTGTCTCCGGCAGATAGGCAATGGCTGAATCAAAATCATTTTCTGCCCGTTTCAATACATCCGTCCTGGAGGATTTTGCCATTTTACTCTGATAGCTGATCGTCATAGGGTCGGCGGTGACAATCGGAACATTGCCATATAGCTGAGCAAGCCAGAAATAATTAAAGCCCCGCAGGAATAACGCTTCTCCTTTGTATCGCTTCAGTGAATCACCCGCGAGGACTTTACCGACATTGGCAAGAAAGGAATTACAGGCGGCAATGGCGACATAACCAGTCTGATAATACAGTTGCTGATAGCTCCCGCTGGTCGGCGTAAGACCCGCGATCAGCGCATTTTGTGATCCGCCCATGCTATGCTGGCTATAGGCATTGTCGCTAAAACAGTCCCACCAATACGGCGCATTCTGATCTACGGTGCCATCATTGGCATATAAAGTATTATACAATCCGGTCAATGCAAGATCGGCATCACCCGCCGTCTTCCAGAAAATAGTAGTGGACAATTGGGCCGGAGGGGTGAGGTCCAGCTTTTTACAGGATACCAGGCACACCATTCCTGCCAGGAACAGTTGCGCTATATATTTAGTAGTTGCTTGCATTTCGTTTGTGCTTTTGATAATTAGAATTGAACGGATGCGCCGAACGTGAAAGTCCTGTTCTGCGGGTAGTTGGCGAATCCATACCATGCGTCAGGTTTACCGTTAATATCCAGTCTTTCCGGATCGGTGCCCTGCTTCAACGGGGTGAACAGCGCCAGATTGTCTACCGAGAAATAGACCCTCAGTGATCTCATACCTCTAATGATCCGGGGTGGTATGGTATATCCTATCATGACGTTCTTGATCCTCATGAAGCTGGCATCGTACAAATGAAAGGTGGACTGTACCCCTGTTATCTTGGGATAGCCATAAAAGCCCATGTAGATTTTGGGCATCGTGGTGGAGGGATGCGTCGGAGTCCAACGGTTGAGCCAATCCGTTGTCGGCGGCGCGCCTTGCGCGAATGGATCAGTACCCCATTTATATAAATAGATCTTGTTGCCATACGATCCGTACAATTGCACGCTCGCGTCAAATCCTTTATAGCTGGCCCCCATCGTATAAGAGTATTCGAATTTTGGGTATTGGCCGGGCACTACGGTCCGGTCGTTGACATCTACTTTGCCATCCCCATTGACATCTTTGTATCTTATATCACCGGGAGTAGGCGCTCCGCCCAGGGAAGACTGATCGGGCGCTTTATTGATCTCATCCTGGGTCTGAAAAATACCCTGCTTCACATATAAATAAAAGGAGTTGATAGGTTGCCCGTTCTCCATGATCGTCTGACCATCGGGTCCTCCATATTCCGGGCTGCCAAAAGACTCCAGCTTGTTCCGGTATAACTGGAAGTTGGCTACCCCGTAATAATTAAAGTCTTTCCCTATATGGTCCTGGTATTTCAGGCTGAACTCAATTCCCTTGTTCCTGACTGCCCCGTTATTGATGGTCGGAGCATTCAACCCCAGCCAGAGAGGCACCTGTGATCCTCTTAAAATATTGAAGGTGTATTTATCAAACAGATCGGCTGAAAATGTTAGCCTGTTGTTCAGGACCGACATGTCGATACCCAGATCGGTCACCCGGGTCGTCTCCCAGGTCAGGCTGGGATCCACAAGCGTACTGGCCGTGAAGCCCGTGTTGACATTGCCGGCGAACGCATAACTGTTCTGCGACAAAATAGGCTGATAAACATAAGGCTGTTGAGCAGAGTTTAATATATTTTGATTGCCCAGCTGCCCCCAGGAACCGCGGATCTTGAGGTCATTCAGCCAGTTGACATCTTTCAGAAAGGCCTCCCTGGAAACACGCCAGGCACCGGAAAAGGAATAGAAAAGTCCCCAGCGGGTATCTCTGGGCAGACGCGAAGTGCCGTCATACCGGATACTGGACCCTAAAAGATATTTGTCGTCGAAATCATAGTTTACATTACCATAATAGGATTGTATGGCCCACTGATAAGAAGTACCCGCATTCGTTTGCCCATTGGCGGATCCTGCGTTCAGCTCAGCAAGATCATTGGTCGGGTATCCGGTACGGAAAGCATTCAACTGGCTATAGTTATCTACTTCCTCCTGGGCGCCTCCCAGTATGGTAAGGTTATGGGACCCGAAACTTCTTTTATAGTTCAGCTGGCTGTAAATAGTCGTATGGATCTCATCGTTCTCGTTCATAGTCAGACCCAGACTGCTGCCGGGATTATAATCACCTGCAGAGGAGAGATCGCTGTAAAAATACATGGGCACTGTCGGTACAAAGGTTCTGCTTTTGTTGACGTCAAAACTAAGACCCGCCCTGTTCTCCCATTTTAACCCTTTAAGGATGTCCACATCCAGGGATATATTGCCCTGTCCATAATAGTCAGGGTTTTTTGTACGGGCCAGCGTTGCCGTTAGCACAGGGTTTTTATTGCCCAGTTCGGCGCTATAGGCTTTATAGATCCATAAGCCATCGGCTGTCCGTGCAGGATACAAGGGAGACTGAGCAAGCGCCGCAATATACAGATCCGTGCTGTTGTCAAACGGATACACACGGTTGGCATAGCGGAACTGTAGGTTTGTTCCCACAGTCACCCTTTTGTTGACCCTGGAGGTGAGTCCAAAGTCTACCGTGTATTTCTTATACGCAAACCCGAGCATCGTGCCCGGCTGATCCGTGAAACCAAGACCCAGGCTATAGTTGGTGCCTTCCCTTCCACCACTCAGATTCAGGTAGTGATTTTGAACGGTCACCGTATTAAACATATCGTCCAGCCAGTTGTGATTGGGATATTTGACCCGGTCCGTGGCATTTTTATAGAGATCGATCTGACCTTGCGTATAAAGAGGTGCATTCCCCGAATTCGTCTCCGCTTCATTGGATAATGTCATATACTCTGCAGAGTTCGTCACCAGGTGAGGCAGCCGGGTAGGAGTCGTAATACCGGCATTGTAATTATAGGTAAGGGCAGTGACGCCGCTCCGCCCTTTTTTGGTCTTGATCACGACGACCCCATTGGCGCCCCGGGAGCCGTATATCGCCGCCGATGCAGCATCTTTAAGAACGGTAACGGACTCGATATCATTCGGGTTAATGACAGACATATTGCCAGGCAGTCCATCCACAATGATCAGGGGATTCGTCCCGGCCCCGCTGAACGTCCCTACCCCCCGGACGCGCAACTGAATGTTCTCGTTGCCCGGCTCAGCCGAATTCTGAACCACCGACAAGCCCGGCAATTGCCCTTGCAGCAGTGAGGTCGGGTCTGTAGCAACCCGTTTGGTAAGATCTTCCCCCGACACGGTCACCACAGCGCTGGTGAGCTTGCGCTTTTCCTGGGTAGAGTAGCCAACGATAACTACATCGGCTAACCTGGCCGCCGCCACTTTTAAACCTACCCGGATCGTCCCCTCTTTTGTGACCCTTATCTCCCGGGAATCGTATCCGATAGAAGAGATCACCAGGACAGCCTCCGCACCCGGAACCTGCAATACAAAATTCCCATTGACATCAGTATAGGTTCCTTTATCGGTGCCCTTTACCTTCACCGAGACC
>Ga0193716_1000594_pt1 | contig 21973 bp, 20 predicted proteins | sample U2c1metaG_FD_145901 | JGI IMG/M metagenome (GOLD analysis project Ga0193716, IMG submission 145901) | Soil microbial communities from a riparian zone of the East river system, Colorado, United States - U2c1 | ecosystem: Environmental > Terrestrial > Soil > Riparian zone | place: USA: East River...
CTTACATGGGACCATAAATTGGTAATTATTTACGGCACTTAATCACGCCCCCGAATACAAAACATAATGTCCCCACATTTTACGGAATTCCGAAAATTCATAAGGAACCCGTAAAAATGAGACCTATTATACCATGCCATTCAGCTGTCCAAAATCCCGCAGCTAAGTACGTTTCTAAAATTCTTAAACCGATTATCAAATCGGCGCCAACCATTATACATGGCACCAAAGACTTGGCGATAAAATTAAGTAAACTCAAGTTAATACCCAACCGGAAATTCTACATAGTCACCGGTGACGTTGTGGCTTTCTATCCTAGTATACCCATACAAAAATGTATAGACATCGTAGCTGACCTTTACGCTCAGTTCTACTTTAACGATGAAATTCCACAAACCGAATCAAAGCTTCGCGAAGCAGAAATATTTATAAAATGCTTGAAGCTGGGTAACCAAGAGTTAATATTACAATACGATGATAAAATGTATCTCCAAAAACGAGGCCTAGCAATGGGCGTCACCGATTCACCTGACCTTGCAAATTTGTACGGATGGTGGTTCGAAAGAGACATAGTAATTCTGGAAGGGGAACTTCAGAAACAATTCCATACTCTGTGACAATGTCATCCAGTTTAGATGGTGCATCAGAAGGGATTTTGATGTTGGGTTGTTCCTTTTTGCAATGGCCAAGGATTGCATATGGTGCCCAAGCAGAACCGCAAAACAAGCAGATCAGAACCTTGAAGAAGATGTGAATGTCAGATGTGGTGTTGGCATAGGGATGGTAATGACTTGTAACACGTTTGGCGCCAGAATTGGCAACATGGTCCTTGCAGTGTTTTTGAATGCTTCGAATCGAATCTATGGCTTGTGAGCAGTGAGGGCATTTGAATTTACTGGTCTCCATGTTGCGATCCAGTTGATGAGTTTGACCTGAAATATGCATTTTAAGAACAACAACTGTATGGTGTTAAACAATAAATACCAAGGCAAATGACTTCACAATGAGGGCCATGCATTAGCGTTGCTGCAGCTAAAAAACCGCTTTTTTAGAAAATTGATATAGCGTGGGAGCTAAAATAGCTAAAATCACCAAATTATTTTTCAAGGTAGAACACCTCAAAAACCGAGGGGTCACTTATTGGGCTGAAAGGAGTGGGCCACCGGTTGTCCAGATAATTGACCGGTTACAAAAACCGGTTTTTTGACTGGTTTTTTAACTCCCTAATTATCCGGACAACCGCCGGCCCGTTTCTTTCGGCCCAATAAGTGACCCCCCGGTTTTTGAGCTGAACTACCCTGTCAAATAATTTGGTGATTTTATATATTTTATTTCCCACGCTATAAAAAATCGGCTAAAAAACGCGGCATCACTACCATGCATGTTCCTTTTGTGCTCCTTTGAAGAGACTTGATTCTTAGAGTTGCCTTCAAACAGGGAATAATGAGAGATGTGATTTGGAGGCTGATCAATCAGGCTTAGATGGATCAGATTTCCATCGGAAACTTCTAAGAATAGAATAGAATAGATCGATGGGAAGATGTGTGAATGTGAAACACTTGAAATTTAGGCATGTGATTTGGAATCGGGCATAGATGGATCAGATTTCTTTCAGAAGCTTCTAAGAATAGAGTAGACAACAACCATCATCAACTATGTCATCTTTCCCTGCCCTCAATCATCAAACCCAACTACATGACACCCAATACTCACTCGCAAACCACGTCGACAAGGGTAGAGCGTTGGTCCGAACACAATGCTATTAAAGCGAATCAGTTTGTTGAGGCAGATTGAGGAGTTGACTACTTTGCGGGATGGAGAGTGGGAGGAGGAAGGTTTCAGTGGTGGTGGTGGTGGTGGTGGGTCAGATGACGATGATGCAAGGAGTATTTGCACTACTGTCTCGCATGAGTTGGAGAGGTCGAGGGGCAGGACGAGGAGCAGGTGGCGAGACCAGAGCAGCACCACTTTGCAGCCAAATCCAACGTCGTGGAGTCCACCTGCGAACACCAGAACTAACGCTTCATCCTCGTTGTTCACTTCGCCTTCCGCGATGTCAATGGCACACCTTACAATTCTTGTCGATCTCTTCGCTGTCTCTCCTCCAGATCTCTGGGCGCAACTCCTTCATCATCCTCATCCTCAATGATGCCGTCAGTGACTTCTTCCCCTTCGCTAGAATCGGGGACTTGAACCTCTTTACTCTTCTCTTCCGGAACCCTCTCAAACACTCGCCTGCCGATCCACACCATTCCCCGGCAAACACCAATCCTCCGCAACAGGTGGTGCACAGCCGGTTGTAACCACTATCCAACGCTCCCTCTCTCCGGGTTTGTTAAGACCTTGGGTGACCATTATGTTGCGAGGGACGGTGGCGAAGAACTGGGCAAGCTCTTGCCAAGGAATTGACCGTTCGAGAACCGCAAGTATTGCGGGTTTTTGGCAAGGGTGGTGAGGAAAGTCGGTACGATGGTCACATACGGATTTAAGGTCGATCGTGCGAATGACGAGGCTTTCCGTGTCGGATGCTCGAGCATTGCGAAGACGAGCTGTGCCGCGAGCTTGAATGGCGTAGGGTACTCTGTGGACATCGCGGTGACAGTCTCGTCCGCTTCAGAAGTGGCAGGGGAAGCCTGCGCCAGCTTCAAGTCAGCACCATCGTCGATATCCATCAGTCTCTTCGTCCTCCAAGATAGTGGTGTCCTTAATGAGGCCCTGCCATACTCGAGGACAGCACCCACTCGCGTTCGTCGACGCTTCCGCCTTCCATCTCGAGTCTCTCGAGGAAACATGCAAGGGTGCCTCTGAAATCGTCAAGCTGGATTTTGTTGAACAGCATCCCATGGAGTAAGACGAAGAGGTCAGTGGCACGGGTAGACGGATTTGAAAGACGATTTTGTTAAGCTGCCGAGGATATGTATGGGAAGGATGGATTCGCGCGACGTCGAAAAAGGATGTAATGGAAAAAGGCATTGTCCAGCTCGGCACTGGGGCACGGCGAATCGTCAATATGAGCTGCGGGCATCTCAGAAGCTGAGCTCGACCTGGCAGACAGATTTGACTGGTGATCTGGAGCGGAAGAGGGTGGAACAGATGGAGGGGGGGGAGTCTGATTGAACAACAGAAAGCGCTGCCGTTGTCAACTCTTCCGGTCCTGGAGCTGGAGTGCCAGTCGCCGTAGCGGCTACAGCGATACAGTAGCGAGCCAGGTCGCCCAGGGCTTCTAGCCCACCCAGCCCGGAATATTTAACCAAATGGCTGATCAGACACATTTTGGTTTGACTCTCATACCAAATATATAGATAATGGCTTTCAACCACCCCAGTTGACCAGTCGACTGGGTTAATAAACATATTCAAAAATGTTAGAAGGAAAAATCACCGATATTGCAGCATCGGTTACAAAGCTAAAAAGATATCCTCAACAAGATTTTGTACACGAGGCCAACAGTAGCGTTCCTAATAGATCGAAGTTAGAATGTAGATCACCGTAATAGTGCATGTCGCATACATTTTCAGCTGACGCCCTCACAAAACCATGGGATCTCCTAAGGGGGGCAACTCGTCCATATCCTGGAGAATGTTCTTCCTCCAATAGTCTACATTGTGCCGATACATAGGCGTATCGTCCTTCCGGAATTCATCGTCGTCGTTTTCGTAGCCGGACCTAAGGCCCGTAGATGCCCTCGATACGACGGAAGCGGAATCGTCAGGCTGAACAAAGCTATCCGATTCGAGTGAGGGAGGGATTAGGCGAGATGAGGGTTTTGAGTTTGTACTGTTGGTCGCACTGAACGTGGTGGAGTGGACGATCGCTGCTGTTTGCCCAATATTGTGATGGTCTATCTGATCTATATCTTCTCCTCTCTTCTTTTCACGGCCAGCTGATTTCCGCCTCGACTGATGATCGCTTTGCTGATGAGCATCCCCCCTGCCAAATATATCATCATCCATATCCCTTTCTTCAACTTCCTTCCTCACGGGGGGCCCACCAGGCGTACTTCCAAGTAGCTCCCACAGGGCGTGAATCAAAGTAACTCGAGCCTTGAGTTCCCGGTGCTCCTCTGGCATGCGCTTAACGAGTTCCTCGCTCATCTTGCTGAATTTGCTGTGGGCGTTTACAATGACATAATACGGATGAGAGTGATGGCTCAGCAGCGGAAAGTTATGAAAGGGTCTTTCGTAAACATGCAGGTGATTGTCTTCAAGGCGGTGAATGCGCGATGACATTGCCTCAGGTTGGATGGGTACGAAAACATAGGTATGCCGGCTATTGGTGTCAGGCCTCGGAATAATCTATAAAAATATGATGAGAACTCAGGCATAAAATGCCATACAGTATGGTACCTGGTGGATAAAATGCTTCTTGGCATCTTTCAGCAACTCTTTGAGTAACCCCTCTATCAACACCAGAGTTCCGAGCTCTGGCACAAATGTCCACAAATCGGCATCATAGGCTATATGTATGTCGGCGCGTACTACTTGCAATCAGACATGTACCGAGCAACATCTGAAATGAACTCACAGTGAAGTCGATTGAAACGACTATCAACATTGAGTTTTTTCTTGGATAGTCCCCACAAACGCTCGTAACGCTCAACCTAATCGCAACATGGTCAATATAGGGACATAGGAAACGGGTAGTGACTCGCTTGGCCAATGGGGGATTTTCGGCGGATTATGTGCGCATCTTGGATCGCTTGCTTAGGGAGGTTTTCACCGGTGATAAAGCAGATGCCTTGATCGATGTCGGACAAGTTCAACCTTTGCCGGCTGGCGATTGACGAGGACTGATGAAGTGGACGTTGAGGGGTCGGGTAGGGATTATATGGAGCATCATCATCGTTATAATTTTCGGTGGAGGATGATTGAGGATCCATTGGGGTGAGTGAACAACGATAGGAGCCAGGGGAACGCGCTGGCAACTCTGCGTCGGATGTCGGAACTGGAAGTACTTGCCGAAATGGAATGCCGAATTGATGCCAAAAGCAAGGTTCTCAGTTACACCGTGACTATTTCCAGCGTAACGGAGCGTAACAGAGCGTAACTTGGCATATAATACAAGGAAACGCAGTTATGCTGGTATTACACTAAGTTACACGATATCGCACAGCGTAAATGAGCGTAACTTAGTGTAATATCAGCGTCATAATCGGTGTGGATATGCTAAGTGGAATGAGGGCACTCAGTTATCTTGATATCATGCCAAATTACGCTATATCACGCGGCATAACAAACTTAGCGTAATGTAGCATAACACTTACACTTTGTTACGCCGCATAACTTAGCGTAACCTAGCAGAATATGAGCCCTAATTATAATTTATGTTACGCTGCGCCACATCATTCATATTATTGGTTTTCAGGGCTCATCCATAATTCTGATTATATCATAAATCAACGAGACCTGGCCAACCTAGCTCGGCCAGCTCTCCTGAAGGCCACCAGGGCTCGGAAAGCATTGGCGAAATCAGTTGCTATACGGGGCGCCTGATTATGTGTATAGGCCAGGAAGAGCCCTGCCTTGTGCGTGGCTGCAACTTCGCTAACGTAGAAGTGGTACACACCAGCCATGTCCATGTAGACCGAGACATCAACGCGACAGAACACACGGAAGTCCGAAACCTGTCCCTTATCCAAGATCTGCTCGTCGGTGTGGATGAGGCCATAGTACGTCTGAGTGACGAACTTCTTGAAATCCTCCGAACCCTGGTCCTGCAGGTAGGAGGGCAGCTCGGAATCGTGTAGCTCTGCTGTCGAAGGGGTGGCAGTTGCAGGCTGGCCTTCTGTTTTCCTGTGGACAATGGAATGAATAAAAAGGAATCTAGTATGCAAAACAACATACGAGAGGTGGAGAAGCGGAGTGAGCGCAAAAACTTGGGTTATCGTCAGGTTTCTGTCTGACGGAGTGGTTGAAATGATGTGCGTCAGGTGGCCACCTATAAAGAATGCCCTGATCTCCCCCTTCTGCGACATCTCGGGGACAAATGCCATCCCAAACCACTCCGGTACGACATTGATTCTTCTAACAGAGTCGTGGTCGTAGAACGCCTTCGTGTCTGCCACCATGGCTGGCAGATGAACTGCAGCCTCCGCACTGCATACCCTCAGAACATGGGCTGCGCTATCGCTGAATGACCTCTTCATAAACACACCCGGTCGATCGGCTAAGCTAGGATGCTGAGGGTTGTCAATTAGGACAACCTCAGGATAATCGGTGTGAGTGACCTTGCGAGCGATCTGGCGCAGCTGATCAATGACGTAGAGCTTTGATCCTCGCAAAACCATCTGGTCAGGTGATGGGTAGACAATGGTTTGCCTGCAGAGGTTTTTCAGATTGAACATCCAGGCATCCACCTGGTCCGGCCTGACCGCATCATATTCTCTTATGTTCCTGGACCCAATGGACAGCAGTCAGCCCACCAGCCAGCTAGGGGGTTGGTGCTTGACTTACATGAAATCGCACTCTAGATGCAGCCCTCCAACGACAAGGTCAGCGCTTCTCAAGTCATCCCATGCCTGACCTTCTCCGGTCAGCAGGGCCTGCTTGTAGGACGCCCACGGGATAAGCTTCACCCGACAACCTGGGCCGGTCATTTCCCCCAAAGCATATGCAACACCTAGCTGTAAAGTTCCCGATCTTTCAGCAGGTGCGTTGGTCAGGTCGAAGGAAGCACAACTCACCCACTCCCACCATAATCCCTGCTTGTTATTTGGCCCAAATGCTAGCTTGGGGAAGTCCCGAATAAAGCGCTTGTGCCATGCGTCCGATATATTCAGGTTGGAACACATCCAGGAATCGTACCTCTGCGCATTGGTCTTGGTGGTTCTCCGGGTGGGATCCTCAACAAAGGCAACAGTGAGAGGATCTGTGAAAAAAGAAGTCCCCAAGAAATGGTTGGGGTTGACCCAAGGCGTCTCAATTATGTCGGCGCGGTCGGGGTTGGCAGGTGTCATACGCATACGGGGAGGCAAGGAGCAGGTGGATACCGAACGATCGACCAGCACACGACCCACAGCAGAAAAACTGAGGCCTGTGTCAGATGGGCCAGCAATGCTGGGGTTCTCATCAGGCCCTGCTCCACCCTCCTGGTCCTCCTCCTCTGGGGTCGATGCCTGGTTAGCTGGAGTCCGGTTCAGGTATTCAGCCGGAATGGCTGCTCGGGCTGCTGAATTACCCGGGTATCGATCCCACAGCCGGTCCGCCCACTCGTTCCAGTCTTCAACCGTCGGCTCTACATATGGTTGGTGTTGGGGGTGATCCAGGTGGCCCAGACATGCAGGGCTGCAGTTTGGATGCAGCTTAGACCTCATGTGATTTTGGAAAGAGCTGCCAGGGTAGAAGAAGATGTAGCCATATGTTGTAGCATAGTTCCTAGTAGGTGGGGTATGGTTGCATGTGTGGGGGCATTTCCGGAAGGAACCCATGGGTCAAGATGGAGTGGTAACGGGTGCGGTCGACGTGGGGTATCTGTTCAATTCGCCGATCGGTGGCTGTGTTAACGCGTGGCTTCAAAAATATTCTTTAACTTAAATTTTGACTTAACGCGCTTATTGCGTGCTAAGAAAACGACTTGGCCGAATAATATAAGTCTTATTTATGATACACTATATTTTAAGCTAATTTATATTTAACAGAGCACGAGTGTAATCCAAACTGTAAAGTACAGTAAGTTTATAGGCTATTTTAGCTATTCTTCGATATTGAATCTAGCTCTCTGGTTCGAGAGGTAAGCTCTAAAGCAATTTGAAGAAGACTGGGGTACTGCTGAGGGAAATGTTTGGAAATGACACTAGCCATTTGTGGAGCAGTTATTGCCCGAGTAAAATCTTTGGCAGTCCGAAGGAAGGTGTTCATCGACTGTCCTTACAAAAATTAACTGGCGACAGAGGTGACAGGATAACCGCACTCACCCCAGTATTCCGAAGACATTCTGTCAGCTGATTTACCCCAGGTATAAACCTTTCCTCCAACAGCCAGCCAGCCAAGGTGATCACACTTTGTTCTTGTGAAAAAGTAGTTGTACCATTCTTCCTCTGGGCATGCCCATTGAACCCAAAAACCCAAACTTTTGTGTGCCCCTGGCTAGAGTTGGTGGATGCCGATGTAAACTCCAAGGGTGAACTAAGGTTGTCAGAAGGAGGTAGCGAGACGTCTCTGGCAGTGATGGCTGATATAATGACTAAAAAAAGGTTAAAGACGCGTTAAACAGCAAGAAGTTTCGAAATAATAACAGACCTTGGTGATCCTGTTCTATGTCGCTGTCTGTGGGATTGTCAGAAGGGGGTTGCGAGACGTCCCTGGCTGTGATGGCTGATACGACATCTAAAACGATAGATGAAGACGGGTCAAACAGCAAGAAGCTTCAAAATAATAACTGACCTCGGTGCTCCTGTTCTAGGCCGTCCTCTTTAATATTATCGTCGCTGTCTACGAGAGTCTAATGAACAGGAAGTCGGTTTGAATGATGCCTTCACTTACCCAGTTCCCTCGTTGGCAAATAGTCAAGGTCATGACCCACATAGTCAAAATCATGATCTACAATGAAACTAAATAAAGAAAATGAAAGTGGTCTCTAAATTATGTACTTGCTTGGCCTCCAAGTGTCCCGTCATCTCTACAGATGACCTCTGCATTGATTGTGTCAGCATAAGCTGAAGAAAATGAAATGGAGACTCACTATCTTCTGGCTTCCACACACAGTGTGGCCCAAGGCCTTCCTTCTCTGTATCTCCCGGCCAATCTGGGGTTTTGGATTGAATGGTTTTGAACATTGGCCATCGCTCTTTTACTTCAAGCCCAGCGTCAGGTGAGATTCAGCGAAAGAATGAAAGCAGACTTACCCATTTTATCAAGGTACCGAGACATCAAGCCCAACTCGTCGTCTCGAGACTGGTCCTCAGGCCGGTGAGGACCATCAGTTGCGACGCTGGGCAGGTCCTCCATCCAAGCGTCTATGGGTGGATCAAGTCCACGGTTGCGTTTGACAAGGCGAGGAGGCGATTCAACTGAAGGTTGATAAGTATATATGAAATGGTTGAGCGCTTAAAGGCTCACCTGCGGGACGTTTTCCCGCCATTGCCTAGTGTGTAAGTCGAGGAAGCGAAGTTTGACGCGTCAGGAACCGAAAATGGAAATCGTCGGAAGCTCAATACGACCCGACAGCAGTATAGCATTGCACAACACATTCGGGAATTCATTTCCCTTTTGATATTATCTTAGTAAGTAATATGACTCTCATTCACCGCTACTACGCTGTGGATTGTAGTGTAACTTAGCGTAATAATATTATTATTATTTGCAATACGCTATGTATCGTAGCGTAACTTAGCGTAATATTATTATTTACATTACGCTCTCTGTGTATCGCAGCGTAACTTAGCGTAATATGAGGATGATTGATTATTTACGCTACGCTGTGTTACGCTGTGTATGGTAGCGTAACTTAGCGTATTATGAGTATTATTTATTATTATTTCCCCCGACGCCACTTTATATTATATTATCCGTACTTTCACAAAACGCTACGGAATGCTGGTTAGTGTTTGACACGTCACCGCTTGTGCATTTCGTTACTTCCGCTGTCCCTCACTCTGCTTTACCCTACTCTTCATTACTATATCAATCATGTCTGGCAATACCCGCACTACTCGACTGTCCAAGAAGCTGGTGAAGGACAACACTCCCTCGGTAGCCTGGCTGCGGAGGCTGAAGGCCCTGGATGAACTGACCATCAGAAACAATTCTGGCGACTCAGGTGTCTTCCATCCTGGTGATTGGTGAGTCCACGAGTAGTGTGCAGTCGGTACATGCCGTTTGCTGATCAACCTATAGTGTATTTATTAAGCACCCGGACATCGACCTGGATTCACCCCTCGTTGGACACCAATATTGGAAGGCCCAGCTTCTATCCATTCACAACTTCAAGACCAAGCCATGGCTCCGCGTGAGGTGGTTTTATTCTGCCACCCAGCTCGAAGAGGTGGGGCACCAGTGAGTAGTTATTGGTTTCACCGATGCGTTACATGCGGATTGTTTGGCATGCCCCAGGATCACTGAGCTAGTCTGTTTGGGAAATACGGAGCTGGTACTTACTAACCACGAGGATGTTGTACCAGCAGACTGCATTGAAGGTAGGTCTATGAAGCCTTCCCCGCCTTCCTTACTTCTTAACCAAACCTTTCAGACCACTGCCATATCACAAGATTTGATGACATGGATGTCAAGGCAGAGTGGCTTCACCCAGCTGCGTGGTATTATCGACTAGAGTGTGAGTTCAGACCCAACGAGGTGCCTTCGTTCAAGGTATGTATTCTCCGTCTTTTAGCCCCGCCACCTGACTCAGCCTTGTCTGACAGGGCATCAATTTAACGTGCACATGCCAGAAGATGTACAGTCCGCCACTCGACTCTCAGCAATACTGCACCAGGTGTTCCGAATGGTTCCACATTGACTGCATGGAGCTTGCCCGGTCTGAAGCCCGCGGTCATGCTTTCAAACCCGCCCCCCGGCAACTGGCGGACGTTCCGATTATGAGAGGTTGGAATGGCGCAAGGAAGGGTAAGCCATGGGAGACGGTTGGAACTGGGAGGAAGCTGGCTGCACTGAACGCTTGGTTGGCCAAACATGTGTTGCCAGAGAATTGGAGGCAGCAGTTGGATGAAGAATTTGTCGAAGCCATGACTACGAAGGCCTGGGCATTGTACACTTGTCCAATGTGCTCTGCTGAAATCTAGATTGGTATTTGAATTGGATAATACCAATTTTTGCTTTACCCTTTTGCTCATACCAAAATCAATCAAGCGCTTGGTAGCATAGCTTAACTTAGCGTAATATGACTCTTCATTTATTATTTACACAGTGTCACGTCTTGTCAAATTGGCTCTGCCTAATAATAATAGCGTAATATAAATAAGACTCATATGGTGTTCGTTTACGCTAATATGTGCTAAGTAACGCAGCGTAACGATGCATAAATTCTGTGCGGTGTGCGATGTGGCAGAATTTGGCATGATATCAAGGTAGCTGGGTGCCCCCATCTCACTTACCACATCCACGCCGATATTACCCTAAGTTGATATAGCGTAACTGAGTGATTTTTTGCATTATACCGCTAAGTTACACTAAGTTACGCTGCATATAGCGTTACTTAGCGTAATAGCAGTGTAACTGAGTCTTTCATTGCATTATACGCAAGATTACCCTAAGTTACGTTCTGTTACTCTCCGTTACTCTCCGTTACGCTCAAGTGCATTGTTTGCAGGGGTCCCTAGGGTTAGGGTTAGCAAAAAAACAGATGAACAGGGTGACATGCTTCTGGGCTGATGATATGGGGTGGGTTGGAGTTGTGGATCTAGGTGGTGATCTGAAGGTTGTCCCTGGATATTCCTGGGTCAGGCGAGAGAATCTGGGAGCCTGGTGGTAACGATGGATCGGATGATGACGTGGACATGACGATGGTCAAAGTGGACCAGATAACCTATGCAAACGCATGTACCTAAGACACCATCATTGGACAGAAGCCCTCTGGTGAATCCCATCATTGGACAGAAGCCCTCAGAGAACGGATACGGCGCGTCGGTGAGGGTAGGTGGCAAGTTGCCTTATTGCCTAAAATAGCCGATCACGCCCCAGTTCTGCCCTCTGCCCCATGACTGGAAAAAACGATGTCGGAGGAAACGAGCAGCGGGTAAGGCAAAAGAAGTACTAATTTAATACAAACACTGACAGAAGTACAGGTGATTGGAGATAGGCCACACGATACTCGCAGCAATCGGCTTCCCCACCCGAGCAGGAAAGTCGCCCTGATTCCACCCGTTCGAGGGAAACGTACAGATCGGTTTGTTCGAATCAGACGAAAATACGAACGCGAGAAGAAAAGCTTTGACAAGAAAAGGGCTCTGAAGCATGAGACCCAATTTTACCAGACTAGGGCACGTCATTTGAAAGTGTTCATGCAAAGTAATACGAGTGAGCAATTCTTGCATTCTCCTGGATGTAAAGATCAACTCTAATCTAATCTACACATACAGAAAGATGCCCAGGCGTTCGACTGGAGGAACTGCGGGCTCGCAGGATAACTAACGAGGTTAAAGAAGCCGCGGAGGCCCAATACCAACTCATGTTGAAGTCGGGTATGAAGCCTTATAGCACATCTGGGATCTGGACCGAGGATGTTGCAGAAAATCCGGAGTGGTTGGTAATTTACGCAAGCCAACATCAGGGTGAGAAGGGATTGATTAGAGACGGATTTCATGTAAGTGATAAGAAACTCGATCGCCGTGTAATCATTGAATGCAAATATGCAGGCAGGAGAAATGGATTATATTGTGGAACAGACACAGGACCACATGAGACTGCTGAATATTGAATGCCCACCTTTAGGTGGGGACACTCGCCACATCGAGAGCTCTAAGTATTCGTTCATAGATTACGACGTGCTCTCTGATGTAGATGATGAGCCGATGGATCGTAAGAGACCATTACATTTAACCTGTTGCGATATTTCTGAATAATGATTTCGCCAGAAAAATACACTGATCCTATTTACCAGGCCGATATGAGCGAGAACATCGGCCGTCGTCACGACATACACTGCTGGCACGAGCAAGCTCATACCGTATGTAGCGTGGCTTTGGTGCTAATATTTAGCTAATCGATTTCGCTAGACATCTAACCCGCTCCCATCTACCGATCTCCGTGGAAAAAAAACTGCGGAAGGGGCACGAATCGCTAGATCGTATATTTTGGCCAACGAAGCGCAGCGGAAATACCTGGATATCCTGCTGATGACGTTTGCCCCAAAAGAGTATGCAGAGTTAAGAAAGAGTTCGGATGCCGGTCGGTGGTATGTAGACGATGATGCAGGCTGTACATTGGGTCTTGCGACAGTCTACAAACTTCAAGTAGGACTCCATCTGGATGAAGGCGATTGGGAGCTATGCATCACTGTGTGTGGGGGGAATTTCCATGGTGGTCACCTTTACCTACCAGACCTCAACATGTGCCTCACGTATGTTTCTCTCGTTCTATCATACACTGCTCTCATTGACCCTAACATCTAGTTATAATCCTGGAGATGTGGTGATATTTCGCTCCCCATATCTGTTTCATGCTATTAGCAAGTGGGTGCCTGGGCCTATGATGTCACTGGACAAGTGCACTCCGGGCCGTGTGTCTTGGGTACATTTCACCCATGCAGATGTGCATGAAAAGCTGAAGGACAAACCTAAAGGTTTCTTCCGGAACGGAGGGTGGTTAGGTGTAGGGGTGACCGCTCAACATGATGAAGATCTTGTGCATGTATTTTGAATAATTGTTTTACGTTCCCATAACTAAAGTCAAATTTTCCTACTTTAACTACCATTTGTCTTAGTCCTCAGTATCACTGCTGTCAAGATGAACATCATCTAATGTTGCATCCGATGGTGGACCGTCATCTTCTTCATCTGCAGGCGCTCCATTATCTTCATCATCTGAATCTTCATCATCAAGATTAACCGCTGATCTCGATTGCTTCTTTCTAGTGGGAGGTACTCGTCGGTTTCTTGCCTGCGCTGACCTCTTCTTTTTTCCAGCAGCTGCTAGAGTCAATGTTTTCTGCAAGTTCAGGGTCATTCTTGCCTGTTTTTTTGACAGGCCGGTGAGCTGCAGTAGTGCTGCCTGCAGAGCAACTTTGCCCGCATGTGTTGGTGCACGGCGTGTCTGATGCCGCCTCCCTGAATTACCGACGGAGACGAGCTTGTAAAAGCGGGGATTTCCTAACAACACAACATCCCCTTTCCGAACTTCCCATATTACAGAGCCCCCATCAAATTTGCTGTTAGGAAGGCATTGGCATTGGGAGAATAGGGCCTCCAAATGACCATTTAGCTCATCCACATCATCGTCATCAAGCTCCTCGGTTTGCTTCTGGTACTCTGAAATAAAGCCAGGAGCCTTTGCCAGTGGTTCCCATACCCCCCCCAATTTCTTGGAGGCTGCCTCGACAAAGTAGAAGCCAGACCGCGATGCAAAGGAGGATGCCTTTGGACCCGGAATATCGCCATGGATATCGGAATTGCAAGGTATGATCCAGTAAGAGTTTAGGCATTTATGGAGTTGGTCCAAGGTCCAGCATTCAAGCGCTTCCTCCAGCGTAGTAGGTGCGCGGAGTTCAGGGTTTTTCTTCCAACTGTCATTGAGGGTGGCCCATATCTGTGAAGTGAAGAGCTGAAACAGCTCGGAAGCGGCATGCATCATAGATCCTTCCTCTGCATTCTTGTACTGATCCAGTGCACTGGGCCAAGTCCAACGCCTCATGATTGTCCATGGCTGAACCTTGAGTGCAGTAATGAGCTCCTGCCAGCTGGGCTTCCTCCCAATTGGATAAGCCTCCTCCTCTTCATCATCATTCCGGGGTGGATCAGCACGTGGGTTAGGTAATCCACGAATACCTTCCACCCCCAGCTTGCGAAGGATATCTAGGTCATCTTTAACAAGGACTCCTGGAAGACAGACATCCCTTGTCATGTCCAGATCATGTAGGAAAAACATTCCAAATCTGTCTACGGTCGCTTTGTAGTTCAAGAGCGCCAAAGACTCTCTCACATAGGAATTGACCATGGTTGGGGTGAACAGCACGGACTGCATGAGATAAGTGAATAAACCAGTCATGACTCCATAGTTTGAAGCGGCAGGGTTTCGATGGTAGAGGGACTGGTGATGTTCCACCAGAGTCTCAAGCCTGCGTCTGAGAAACTCAAACCAGACCTGAGATGGAAGCCACAGGATTGCTTCTGAAGCAACCATGGAGTTGACCTGCCAATTCATATGTCAGTGGCTTGAGTACTAATATTTGGATCCTTGACTTCACCAGCTCATCCATTCCATCTGCTATTGCCTGTAATGCGGCATAGCCCACACGAAACTCGTCTCTTACCCCATATGACTTGTTGGGTGCAGGGTCCTTGTAAATTTTGAGGACTCCCTCACGGTCCAAAAGATAGTTGTCTTCCATCTTGTAAACTTCCTTTTCCTGGAAGAGGTCTCGTGCATTGTCGGTTCGGCGGGTTGCTTCATATGCGAGGTTGTAGGATGACCGAAAGACTAAGTGGGTTCTGCTGCACCTGCTTCTAGCCATCTCCGCCTGCAATCCACCATAGAGAGACAGGGTATTGAGATGGTGGATGTTGCCTAGAAGGTAGCCACCAGCTCCAAAAGAGGCCTCAAGGCTGTCCAGCCTCCATAGGCCTACAAGTCGCCGATTGTCATCGTTGTTGGGATGGTAGGTGACTCCGATGTCACAGAACAATTCTCCAAGATGACGCTCGCTCATATACTCCCAGTCTAAACCTGAAAACTCTTCATGAAGGTTATCCAGGACTTTTTCCATTGTGTCCTTCAACCCCACCGTCTCTACTGCCTCTTTAGTAAATGCTTTGCAACCTTTAATCTCAAGGATGTAGAAATGGGACCCAAAATGATCCAACTCGTCTGGTGAGTCATCAATCTGTGTTTGAGGCTTGAATCAGGAGAAACAAAAAAAGGCACCTTCACTCACCTTAGCCTGGATTGCTTTTGCCAATGCAGTGAACTCTTTACATCGAAAGGGGAATGTGGGTGAGGCTTTTGACGCGCCCTTTCCCTTTTTCTCCTTAAAGGACAGGTGAGCTCTGTCCAGCCCCACATAGGGGTGGACCCCCTCTGGCATCACAGATTGCATTGCCGGTATGATTACCTTGTCCCAGAGTAAGTTCTGGACATCTCCCGGTACCATGTTGACCCATCGAGAGAGGTATGGATGTTTGTGAGTCATTCTTGGGAAAGCCATGAGTAAATTCACAGATCCGGCACCATCGCCCATTTTACCCAGTTGAATATGCGGTATCTGACTGAGTTTGAAGCTCTTTGAGTACCACTCAGTCCTCGGTCCAAGCGCCTGTCGATCATCCTCGCTTGGTGGAACAAGAAGATCCACATAGATATGGTTATGCTTGTAGATTGGTGGTTTGTTTCGGATGACAGGTTTTGTGAAGATGTTAATGGCATGTTTGAAGCGTGGATAGCGGGTGAGCCATACAACACTATCCCCATCAACAGTTGCAGTGATCCTAGTGGGGATAATTGCATCTCGCTGCAGGTCAAGCTTGACAAGCTGGCCCTCCTGGGTTTTTCCTGTCAAAAAAATGCTGTTGCTGCCTTCCTCATCAGCTTTTTCAATCATCTCCTGTGCACCCATGACCACCAGGTCTGTCACGTCAATGTTATTACCCGTCCTCGACTTCTGAATGGCAATGCTGTCTTCACCAGGAGCTGACAACCCGACTGGCATAAGGTGTTCCTTCACCATGATAGGGGCGATATTGTGGAAAGCCTGAGCGAAGTCTGGTTCTATCCTATACCCAAAGTCCCTGAATGTAACCCATGGATTAATCCTGACCTGACCTGCAAGGTAAACAAGGTCCGGCTCCGCTAGAAGTGCTATTGTATCTGGAATAGGATCAAGGTTTTCCAATGTGGGCCCGGTTTCATACTCGTCATACCCATTGTCCGATGGGATTTGCAGACCTCTCAATGTAGCCAACGGAGGCAGGTCGGGGGGAGGTACAGGGCGTGGATAACGCCCCATCACCGCCTGGCTCCAATCCTTAACATGGTAAGGTCGGTTAACGTGTGCTGCCGGCAGTTCCAGATCAGTGGGTCCCCCACAGACTATCTCATTCTCTCCAGGTGCCTCCCCATCTTCGCTCTCCACGCTGGGGTCACTCTCCACATCTTCCCCTCTTGGCTTCCGCTTCAGTCTGCCCAGAATGACATTGCTTTGTTGAGACACCCGTTGAGTTGCTTGAGGGCTTGAGTGCCTATTGCACAGTCCACATACGCGGATGGCTTTATCGAGCGAATCCAACAGTGCTTGGAGTGGCAAGCCTGTATTCGACTCCAGTTCTTGTTGGACTTCCTCAACTTGTGCAATGCTGTCTTGCAGATCAGCATTAAACAGGCCATGAAGTGCCTCGGGTTGGTTGGAAGCGACAAGGGCATTGAATGCAGCTATGTTTGACAAGGTGGTTTGATGAATATCTACTGCCATTTGTTTACGAACAGCATGGCAACAGGGCAAGGTTGGTTTGCGCCAGAACCCTTGGTAACCGCAACTAAAACCATTGGCCCATATCATATCAATCACTTGGCACACGGTAGCACCACAGTCGTATCCGTTTTGGACCCAGTTTCGCTCATAGACTACAGTTTCTCCAGCTGTGTCCCAGCCATGGAGGATGGCAACGTTACGCCATATGTTTGACCCACCCCAGGATTCCCAGTCGGATGGTTGCTTCTGTTGGGATGCTTCTTTATGCCTTTTTCCCAGTACATGAATCGCCTTTTCCCTTGGCATGAAGAGCATGCAACAATAGTGATCTCCACCTGATTGCTTCTCTCCACTCATATTGGTGAAGCCAATCACCCACTGTAGCGGACATGGCCCATCTGCAGGGAGATTGAATCGTGTGCGAAAGGCTGTAATGCTGGTGGGATATTCTGCAGCTTGTCTGGGTAGCAGATATGATGCGGGGAGGTAACGGATATCTGGTCGACCTCTTGTGATCCACAGATTCAGAAGCCAATTGTCCATTAGCATGCCCCCAATCCAATGCTTAGGCTGGAGCGAGTCCAATTCATGAAAAGCCCATGTCCAAAGAAAAGGATCTAGTAGATATGTTTCTGAATGTTTTGGTGAAGGTGAGACGTTACATTGTTGAATGGAATTATTTATTGGATTAAACTCACCCATGGAGGACATATTTGCTTCGGGCGGTTCTCGATTGTCATTACGAACGGGGGAGACAGGCGTCGGCGGATAGCTGTCATCTGTGTGAGGTGGGCTTATTGTTGAAGGTGGGGACAGTGATCTGTCTTCAAATGCTAAAGGTGGAGAGGGAAGTGGAGGGCCTTGCCCTCGCAGTGGCACCTGGTTGAGAGTAACATCCGGACGTTCGCTGCCAGCATCGCTCAGTGGTTCCTCTTGATCAAGGTTGGGGTTCACATCCAGAGGTGGTCTGCCATGGTCTGACTGGGCGCAATTATGCTGCATTGCAGCCTGTAGCAATGTTTCAAGCCTGGCGTTAATGGCATTCCCGTCCCATTCACGGGCCAGCGATTGTTCTGGTTTAGAACTCAACTGGAGTGCCAGTAAACGTGCCTGGATGGAGTCTGCATCCCAGTCATCTGAGTCATTAGCCATGGCAAGTATTTTGTAGACCAGTCAAGCGGTTACTTGGATGTCTGGCAAATTATTGTGGAGTGTTGACCGTATGTTTTGCACCGCAAGATCAACATAGACAGTCACATGACTAAAAAAAACTTTGAAGTTATGATATTGAGTTTTGGCACTTTGGGCATCGGCCCAATTCAAATACACTCATCTATGCTACATTGAGCTAAGTTACGCTCTGTTACACAGTGTAAATGAGAAATACAACTCCTATTACGCTCATTTACGCTAGGTTACACTGCATAACTTAGCATAAATAATAAATAAGACTCACATTATGCTACATCACAACAAGCGAATTACACATCATAAATACGATGATACACCTATTACGCTCATGCATGCCATATAATGCTCTGCCAGTGGTAAGTAATACTTGGATTACAATCATTCATTCATTTATGCTACATTACGCAATGTCACTGTGTAACTCATCGTAATGCAGCGTAAGTGAGGATAACGTAGTATGAATGAGCATAAACATAGTGACCCATGTAATACGACATACATTACATTCATTTACACTGCATTACACCATGTTACGCAGCCTAACATAATAAATAAGACTTGTATTACGCACATTTTGCCATGTTGCGCTCCCTAACTTAGCGTAATGTAGTGTAAATGAGCGTAAACGTGATGACCCCATTTAATATGACTTGCATTACACTCATTTACACTGCATTACACCATGTTACGCAGCCTAACATAATAAATAAGACTTGTATTACGCACATTTTGCCATGTTGCGCTCCCTAACTTAGCGTAATGTAGTGTAAATGAGCGTAAACGTGATGACCCCATTTAATATGACTTGCATTACACTCATTTACTCTGCATTACACTATATTACGCAGCCTAGCATAGCCGAAAAGAAAAAATTGACTTATTATTACGCCCAACTATGTTTACATTCTCCAGCTCACCGCAACATAGCGTAAATGAGCGTAAATGAGCGTAAACATGATTACCCGATGTAATATGACTTGCATTACACCCATTTACTCTGCATTACACTATGTTACGCAGCCTAACATAGCCGAAATGAGAAATAAGACTTATATGACGCCCAACTATGTTACACTCTCCAGCTTACCGTAACATAGCGTAATGTAGTGTAAATAAGCGTAAATGTGATGACCCTAAGTAATATTTCTTGTATTATGCTCATTTACACTACATTACACCATGTTATGCAGCCTAACATAATAATAAATGAGATTTGTATTGCGCCCATTTATGCTACATTACATCTACGCTACGTTGCACTCCCTAACTTAGCATAATGTAGTGTAAATGAGCGTAAACGTGATGACCCAATGTAATATGACTTGCATTACACTCATTTACACTGCATCACACTGTGTTACGCAGCCTAGCATAGCCGAAAAGAAAAAATTGACTTATTATTACGTCCAACTATGTTTACACTCTCCAGCTCACCGTAACATAGCGTAATTTAGCGTAAATGAGCGTAAACATGATTACCCCATGTAATCCGACTTGCATTACACCCATTTACTCTGCATTACACTATGTTACGCAGCCTAACATAGCCGAAATGAGAAATAAGACTTATATTACGCCCAACTATGTTACACTCTCCGGCTTACCGTAACATGGCGTAATGTAGTGTAAATAAGCGTAAATGTGATGACCCCAAGTAATATGACTTGTATTATGCTCATTGACACTACATTACACCATGTTATGCAGCCTAACATAATAATAAATAAGACTTGTATTGCGCCCATTTACGCTACATTACATTTACGCTACGTTACACTCCCTAACTTAGCATAATGAAGTGTAAATGAGCGTGAACGTGATGACCCAATGTAATATGACTTGCATTACACTCATTTACTCTGCATTACACTATATTACGCAGCCTAACATAGCCGAAATGATAAATTAAATAAGACTTATATTATGCCCAAACTATGTTTACACTCTCCAGCTCACCGTAACATAGTGTAATTTAGCGTAAATGAGCGTAAACGTGATTACCCCATGTAATATGACTTGCATTACACTCATTTACTCTGCATTACACTATGTTACGCAGCCTAACATGGCCGAAATGAGTTATATTACGCCCAACCATGTTACACTCTCCAGCTTACCGTAACATAGCGTAATTTAGCGTAAATGAGCGTAAACATGGTGACCCCATGTGAAATAACTTATATAACACTCGTTTACGCTCCTTTACACTCAGTTACACTGACTAACTTAGCGTGATGTAGCATAAATGCAGCGTAAATGATGAATTTTAATGAATTAATATTTACCATGTCCAGCTTGATTTGAGGTCATTTAAGTCCTCCATTAAACAGCTATATTATACTGATGTGTTCATACGGCGTGGAACTGCAACACTCCTTAACGGTGGCTATGCAGAATTGCCACATTCGGTCCATCGAAATGCCCACCTTTGCACCTCACATTTCTCCACAACCGTTTCGCCGACGTCTTGGCTACTTCACAGGTCCATTCTACCCTACAATACATTTCATTTGACCCCCTGACATCCCCGGAACTTTGGGTTTTCGTCTATGAGAATAGTCTCATGCAGACCCGGTATAATGCATATTTTGAGCTTCATTCTTGTTGATTTACATACTTTTTTGCCCTTATAGTGTATGTGCACAGGTTAAGCTTTAATCAGGCTATTTCTACAGCGATAATCAACATATTTTCAGGGGAAATATGCTTTTATGTCTCAGGTGTGTCCTTCTCATCTAGCAATATTGTTCATCTCATTTATCCAAATTTCCAGTCTGCAATGCTATGTAGCTTCCCTCGGTAATACAGAAGTATGGGCTGGGATGGGTTTGGGTACATAAAATAAATATCCCAATCAGGGATGTATTAATTTTTCAGCCACTCAATGCCTTTTATCACACCACATGGCTTCACTGGCATCAAATTCGTCCAAAATGGATTCCTAAATAGTCTAATGGATTTTGCTGAGGCGTAGTGGATGCATTCGGTAGGTGGAAGGCGCTCAACATGCGTCGGAATGACTGCCTCGATTAGGCAAGTCTCGCATCAGCTTCTTCCCGCCTCTCTGATCGCATTGATGGCACCTCAAACCTTCGCAAAACTTGTCACTTTTGTGCCATCTTGTGCAGTTGATCATATACCCTCATCACTATTTATTTCAGCAAAGTAGGATAAGGCATTTCGTTAAAATAGCATTCCCCAAAGGCAAAAGCCACATGACTTTGGCTGAAAACACTGTAGTTTGAGGTTTTGCAAGATGAGATTTTAGGTGCTATAATGGTGAATACCATGGAGTACATGTACAGAAAGCTATTGCAACACATTTCCATCTTTCACAATGTCCGAGTGCAATATTATTCGCAAAATACTCCCAAAAAGCAGTCAGAAAGGGTATTTGGTCACCATACACTGAATATCTCTATTACCAGCCCATGTAAATTTATTTGGGAACTTGAATAGAGTAATATGGAACCCCTTTATGATGCCTGAATACTAGGATTATAGGGTCTTCAATGTGGAAATAATATGATACATGGGTTCACCTCAGAGCAGGTCAAAAGTTGTAACTTCTATACTAGGACTCATCCACATCAGGAAAAAGGCAGAGTGGTGAGTAGGGCCACATGGACCCTGTAGCATCAGTAGCTTGGTAGAAGTCCCCTATAAATATACCAACCTGTAGCTACAGTGAGCCGACCCATAGTGAGTCAGA
>Ga0193716_1000595_pt1 | contig 21972 bp, 19 predicted proteins | sample U2c1metaG_FD_145901 | JGI IMG/M metagenome (GOLD analysis project Ga0193716, IMG submission 145901) | Soil microbial communities from a riparian zone of the East river system, Colorado, United States - U2c1 | ecosystem: Environmental > Terrestrial > Soil > Riparian zone | place: USA: East River...
AGATACTTCGCCCCCAGACCAGCACAGCCGCCGACGCGCATGTGCTGGATGATGCCGTCGTTGATGATCGCCAACGGCTCGCCGTTGCGAGTCGAAAAGACCATAACGACGCCGCAAAAAGTGCCGGGCTCGATGCAGTATTTCTCCACGGTCTTGCCTTCCGGCCATTCGAGCATGTCGGACTTCATGCGTATGGCCATGGTCTCGAACGTCCGCGAAGCGCCTTCCATCGTGCCCCAGCGGTACATCAGCCGGGGGTCGTCATTGGGCACGAAGAAGTCGTAGCGCCCGCGATAGTTGGCGCGCTGATCGATTAGGTCACGATAACCGGTATCCAGGGCTTCCATGCAGCCCTTGATGTCGAGAATCTTTTCTACGGTCGGGTTGTTGATCAGCAGCATGGGAACTCTCCCTTTATAATAATGCGATGACGATTCTATTTCGCAGTGGGGCGGCGTTTGCAAGGGCGGAAAATAAAAAACGCCGCTCGGCGGCGGCGTTTGGTAATTTACGATAACAGCAAGATGGGTCGCTAGTTAACTGTCGAGCTCGGGTTTCGGCAGGGCGCCAAAGGGCACGCCTTCATCGGCCATTTCCTTGGCTTCACTTACGGTCGCGGTGCCGTGGATCGGTCGCTCTTCGGCTTCGCCTTTGTGAATCTGCTTCGCTTCTTCGGCAAAACGAGGACCCACGTCTTCGAAGTTTTCCTTGACGTAGTGATGCACGCGGATGAGCATTTCCTTAAACTCTACTGCCGTGGGTGGCGCCGGGGGAGTCTGCTCGGGTATTTTTGCCGGTGGGGCGGGCTGCTCCTTTTTCACGTGAACCGCGCAGGCGTGCGGCATTTTCTCGACCTTGGTGGTGCCGCAGGTGGGGCAGGAGATGAGCTTTTTCTCGGCTTGTTTTTGAAAGTCTTCAAAGCTTGGGAACCAGCCCTCGAAGCTATGTTTTTTCTTGCAAAGCAGATTGTAGACGACCATATGACTCCCGCAGTGGATAATCTTTAAGATTGACCGGCGGGGTTGTCAAGGGTGCGGTCGCCAGTCGGGTCGACCCTTTGCGGGGATTAGCCTATTTCGCTGCAAAAAGTCGGCGCGATTGCGTAAAAGTTTGAAGCCCTGGAAGCTCGTGATAGTATGCTCGGCATGGGCGACGAGGTCGGCTTGAGAGTTGTGCGGCGGATCGCCGACGTGGCGCGGGACCGTTGGGACGGCTTAGTGGGGACTAGCTCGACGTTCTTGAAGTGGGATTGGTTGGATTGTCTCGAGCAATCCGGTTGCGTCAACGAAGAGTCCGGCTGGCTGCCGCACCACATCGTGGTGGAACGAGACGGCGACTTGATCGCGGCATGCCCCCTGTATCTCAAGCTCCACAGCATGGGCGAGTTTGTCTTCGACTACGAGTGGGCCGAAGCGGCGCACCATGCGGGCATTCAATATTATCCCAAGTTGCTGGTCGGCGTGCCGTTCACGCCGGTGACCGGCCGGCGCTTTCTAACCGCCGAAGGCGAGGATCGAAGTGACCTGGTTCGATTCATGGGGCAAGCGCTGGCGAAAATTGCCGCAGACAATAAGATCTCCTCCGTTCACGTCAATTTTTGTCTGGCGGATGAGCGCGAGGCGCTCGAACCAGTGGGATTTTTCCCGCGCAATGGCATTCAGTTTCATTGGCAGAACCATCAGTTTAACTCCTTCGACGATTATCTAGCCAGTTTCCGCAGTGACCGGCGCAACAAAGTCAAAAGGGAACGACGCGAAATAGTGCAGCGCGGCATCACGATTCGCGCCTATGAAGGCGACGAGCTGACCCAGACCCACTTACGCACGATGTTCCGCTTGTACAAAGGCCATATCGACCGGCTCTACTATGGACGGCAGTATCTGACTCAGAAATTTTTCGATGAGTTACAGCGCCGCTTTGCCGCTCATGTTTGCCTGATGTTCGCCGAGCGCGATGGCAAAGTCATCGCCGGCACGTTCAACATTCGCGACGACACCGCTATGTACGGCCGCTACTGGGGAGCATTTGAGGAGCATCCGTTTCTCCATTTCAATGTTTGCTATTACTCGGCCATCGAACATTCGATCAACCGGGGATTGCGGCGATTCGAAGCCGGCGCCGGGGGCAGTTTCAAGCAGCTGCGCGGCTTGGACCCGGAGCACACGACCAGCGTCCACTATATCGTCGACGGAAAATTTCGCCGTGCCGTCGAGCGGTTTCTCAATCAAGAGCGCGAGATGATCCGGCAAAAGCGCGATATGTTGCTCGATCGCAGCCAGCTCAAGCGCGAGCAGGAAGAACCTTGAGCTTCCTGAAGCAGGGGGTTTTGCTGGTTCGGCTCCAGTAGCATCGTGTTCGTGATCCGTGGACGTGATCGTGTTTGGGCGCCGCCACGAACTTGACGCGGCGGTCGCATCATCTAGCGCGAGCGCAAGGTTGCTAAGAGAAGCCAATTGTCATTTCGATCCCCTTCGATGATGCTCAGGGCGAGCTTCCGGAGAAATCTTTGTTTGGGTCCCTCGCATCGGCTCGGGACGACGGGCCGAGGCCCGTCACTTTCCTTGACAGTATTAGAGCTTTCCATTAACGTCGGCTGCAAAGTGCCGCTGTGAAATTCTCGTGGAAAAACGTCGCTGAACCCATCCTGTTTTTTGTTGCGCTCTTGGTGCTCTGGGAAGTCCTCGTTGAAGTGATTCAAGTCCCCAGTTTTATCCTGCCCCCGCCGCGTGACCTCTGGGTGGCGTTTTTCAAAAAGCTGCCGATTCTAGGCCATCACGCGTTGATCACCTTCATCGAAGCGTTCGGCGGTTTTATTTTTTCACTGGTGTTGGGTGTCGGCTTTGCCATCGCGGTGGTCTATTCGCGTCATCTACAAAACACGATTTATCCGCTCATCGTGATTCTTTACGCGATGCCGAAAAGCGCCTTTGCGCCGCTGATGGTGATCTGGGTCGGTTACGGCCTGTTCTCGAAGATCGCCATCGCTTTTCTCGTGGCGTTTTTTCCGATCGTCGTGAACACTGTGGTCGGACTCAAAGAAGTGGAGCCGGAATTGTTGGAGTTGGCGCGGATCAATCGCGGCTCGGCCTTTGACGTGTTTAAGAAGATTCGACTACCCAATTCCCTGCCGTATATGTTCGCGGGAATCAAAGTCGCCATTGTGCTGTCGGTAACCGGCGCCATTGTCGCGGAGTTCGTCGCCGCCAACGAAGGGCTCGGTTATCTCGTCCTGCAGGCGAATTACAGCTTGGATACGGCTTTTGCTCTGGTGATTCTTCTGATTCTCGCGGTGCTCTCGCTAGGGTTGTTTTGGTTGACGGAAATCATTCAGCGAAAGCTGGCGCCCTGGAGCGCCGCAGTGCGGGAAGTGGAAGGCTCGTTTTAGTCCAATGTAAGTGGAGGATGGAATGACATCATGCAAGCAATGGCACCTCGGTTTAGTCGGCGCGTTCAGCCTCGCGCTGATCATCCTTGGCAGCGGCATGCAAGTGCGCGCGGCCGAATTAACTCCCGCGAATATTCGCATGGATTTTATCATCGGCGGTAAGCACGCGCCCTGGTTCGTCGCTCTGGAAAAGGGCTTCTACGCCAAGCGCGGCATCGCGGCGACAATTCAAACGAGCACCGGCTCCGCGGATACCATCAGGACGATCGCTTCGGGCGGCGCCGATTTCGGCTTCGCCGATCTGGCGACGATGATTGTCGCCAAATCCCGCGGCGCCCCGGTGCAAGCGGTTGCTCAATTCGGTTATGTCGGGGCGACGATTCTCTGGCGCGACGAAGGGGTGATCAAAGGGATCAAAGATCTTGCGGGCAAATCGTTGGCGATCAGTGCCGGCCAGGCACAATGGTTTTTGATGCCGGCTTATTGCCGCATCAATAAAATTGACTTCAAGTCGATCAAGATTCAGGAAACCGCCGCGCCGATTCAGCCCGCGGCGCTGGCGACCAAGAAGGCCGATTTTATCATCATGTTCCGCGCGTCGAATGACGAGGTCGCCGAGCTGGCCGCGGCAAAGGTCGGAGTCAAGCTTTCACGAGTATTTATGAAAGACACCGGCCTGGATATTTACGGCACCAGTTTGATCGTCAAGGACGAGGACGTGAAAAAGCGGCCGGAATTTGTTCGCGCCTACGTCGACGCGACTCTAGAAGGACTGCGTTACGCTCGTGACAATCAAGAGGAGACGCTCAAAATTCTGCTCAAGCACAAACCCGAGCTCGATTCTGCATTGACGACGTTACAGCTAAAGAATGCGTTGACGGAAGTGTTCCTGCCGTTGGAATCGGTGCAAATCAGTTTGGGATACATGAAGCCGGATATCATGGAGAAGACCGTCAGAGTGACGAACGAGTACTTCGATGTGGGTCGGAAAATGATTTCGAAGGAAGTTTTTACCAACCAGTTCATCAAGCGCTAACCCATCGGTTGCAAACGTTACCCCGTGCCGCCGCTGATCAACGTCGCTGAGGTGTCCAAGGTTTTTGCCAGCGGCGCCAAGAGTATCACGGCTCTCGATAAAATTTGTTTCGACATCGACGTGGGAACGTTCGTGTCGATCGTCGGTCCGAGCGGCTGTGGCAAGAGCACGCTGCTCAAGATCATCTCCGGGTTGCTTGCCGCTTCTTCGGGAAGTGTCTCGGTAGACGGCCGGCGTGTCGATCAGCCGTTGGCCAACGTGGGCATGGTTTTTCAGGCGCCGGTTTTGCTCAAGTGGCGCTCCGTGCTCGGCAACATTCTTTTGCCGGTAGAATTCGCCAAACTCGATACCGCCAGTCACATTGAAAAGGCCCGTGCCTTGATCAAATTGGTGGGTTTGGAGGGCTTCGAAGACATGTACCCGCACGAGTTGTCGGGCGGCATGCAGCAACGTGCTTCGCTTTGCCGCGCTTTGGTAACCGATCCGCAGTTGTTATTGATGGATGAGCCGTTCGGCGCGCTCGACGCGATGACCCGCGACGAACTCGATCTGGAACTCCTGCGCATCTGGGAAGAGCGCAAGAAAACCGTGCTGTTCGTGACCCACAGCATTCAAGAAGCGGTGTTTCTCTCCGATGTCGTCTTTGTCATGTCGGCGCGCCCGGGCCGGCTCCTGGAAACGATCGCGATCGACTTGCCGCGGCCAAGAACGATGGAGATGATGAGCACGCTACAATTCGGCGGCTATACCCTAAATATTCGTTCCCTGTTGGCTTCTGCCAGCGGCATTGCCGGCCGTTCGATCGGCTCGACCATGTGAAATTCGCCGAACACTGCGCTATCATCACATTCAGTTAGCTTCACTTGCCGAAAGCACTTCGAGTCAAATTGTCATGGCTAAGCAAAAACTTACTTACGCCACAGCCGGCGTGAGCATCGAAGCCGGCGACCAACTGGTGCGCCGCATCGGTCCCATCGCCAGGAAGACCCGTGTGCCCGGTGTATTGGCCGGCGTCGGTGGCTTCAGCGCGCTGTTCGAGCTCAAGGGACGCGGCTATCGCGATCCGATTTTGGTGTCTTCGACCGACGGCGTGGGCACGAAGCTTAAGATTGCCTTCATGACCGGTATCCACGATACCGTCGGTATCGATCTCGTCGCCATGAGTGTCAATGATATTCTTACCCAAGGCGCGGCACCGCTGTTTTTTTTGGATTACTTCGTTTGCGGCAAGCTCGATGTGAAAATCGCTGAAGCGGTCGTGCGCGGGATCGCGGCCGGCTGCCGTCAGGGCGGCTGCGCGCTGATCGGCGGCGAGACGGCCGAGCACCCCGGCGATTTTCCCAAAGGCGAATACGATCTCGCCGGCTTCGTCGTCGGTGCCTTGGAGCGAAAACAGATCATCGATCCCGCGGCGATCGATCCCGGCAATGTTTTGATCGGCATTCCGTCCAGCGGCCTGCACAGCAACGGCTACTCCCTCGCGCGTAAAGTTTTGTTTGAAAAAGCGCGCTTGAAAATTGGTCAACGCATTGCCGAGTTGGGTCGCACTCTCGGCGAAGAGCTGCTGGAACCGACACGAATTTACGCCAAGATTACGACAAAATTGTTCAGTCTTTTTCCGATCAAAGGCGCGGCGCATATCACCGGCGGCGGAATTACCGGCAATCTACCGCGCGTACTGCCGCCGGGGCGATGCGCAGTCATCGAGCGCGCCAGTTGGCCGGTGCCGCCGGTATTTGATCTAATCCAAAGGCGCGGCGGTATAGAGCAAGCGGAGATGGATAGCACGTTCAACAATGGTTTGGGTCTGATCTTTGTGGTCGATAAGAAAGTTGCGGACAGCGTGCTGCGAACACTCAAGCGCAGCGGCGAACGAGCCTACGTGATCGGCGAGATTCGCCGCGGCGCGCGCGCCGCGCGCATCTGCTAATCGAGGACATTCATGGCCAGGCAAGTTCCCATAAGCGTTCTGATTTCCGGCGGCGGTACCAATCTGCAAGCAATTATCGATGCGATCGAGGCAAAAAAACTCGACGCGAAAATTTGCGTCGTGCTGAGCAACCAAGCCGACGCCTATGGCTTAGCGCGCGCCAAGCAACACGGGATCGCTACTGCAGTGCTCGATCACAAATCGTTTGCCAGCCGCGAAGACTACGATCAAGCAGTGGTCGACGTGCTGCGGGCGCGCGGCGTCGAACTAGTGATCCTGGCTGGTTTCATGCGCCTGCTGTCGCCGGTGTTTATAAAAGCCTACTCGAATCGAATCATGAACATACATCCGTCATTGTTGCCGTCGTTTCCCGGTTTGCACGTGCAGCCCGCAAAGCGCACGGTGCACTTCGTCAACGAAGAGTGCGACGAGGGGCCGATCATTATCCAAGCGGTGGTGCCGGTCTATCCCGACGACGATGAAGCGACGCTTGCCGCCAGAATTCTCAAGCAGGAACATCGCATTTATCCGCGCGCAATCCAGCTCTACGCCGAGGGGCAGCTGCACGTCACCGGGCGCAAAGTTCTAGTCGACGGCCTGACCCGGGATGAATCGCCGGTGCTCGTCCTGCCGCCGCTCGAAGTATGAAGCGGGCTAAACCGATAATCCTTTTCTGCGTCAAACTGCTGGTTAGCGGTGGATTGATCGCGTATTTCCTTTCGCGAATTCATATCGAACGTTTCGTTCATACGTTTGCGACGGCGGATTATTCCTACATCGGATTGGCGCTCGTGGTTTATCTTTGTTGCCAAGTGATCAGCGCTCTGCGTTGGTTCACACTGGCGCGACCGCTAGGTATAGAGACGCCGTTTAAAGATATGTTGCGTTATTATTTGATCGGTATGTTCTTCAACCTGTTCGCCCCCGGCACGGTGGGCGGCGATGTGAGCCGAGTCTATTATCTCGTCCAGGATGAGCAGGCCGATGCCAACGGACGGTCGGTGACTACTGTCCATGCGATGATCTCGGTGTTAATGGACCGGGCGATCGGCATGGTGGTGCTGGTTTGGATAGGCGCTGCCGGGCTATTGCTGTTCCCCGACTACGCCGTTCCGCACACGGTTCGCACTGTTACATTGTTATTCGCGTCGGGACTGCTCATCGCCGTGTCGCTAACTCCGCTGCTCCGGCGCTTTCTGCCTGAGGCGGGCCCTCAGCTCGTGGTCAAGTTGCGGTTGGCCTTGAGAAGCTATCGGACTCAATGGCGCGCACTGACCGACGCGGCGTTACTTTCAGTGCTGGTTCATCTGATCCAAGCCTGGATGCACGTGTTGATGGGCCGTGCCCTCGGACTCGACGTGCCGTTTTCTTTCTGCATTATTGTTTATCCGTTGGTAGGAACTTTCTCCGCGATTCCGATCAGCTTGAATGGCCTCGGGCTGCGCGAAGGTGGCTACCTCTATTTGCTTGCCGTGATTGGCATCGGTAGTGAAAAGGGTGTTGCGTTCGGACTCCTGCTATTTCTGATCGTCGCTCTCGATAGCTTGATCGGTGGCGTGCTCTTCCTGTTACAAAGGCAGCCGCGGCCAGCGCCCGCGACCTAATCATTTTCATTATACCAAGTAGCTTCGAAACATTGTCGCGAGCCCGAGAAACGACAAAAAGCCAAACGCATCGGTGAGGCCGGTGACGATGATGCCGAGCCCGAGCGCCGGATCGAATTTGAGCGCTTTTAAAAGTAATGGAATCACTGCGCCGGCAAAGCCGGCCATCAAGCCAAGATTGAAGATCAGCGCGCACGCCAGCACCGCGCCGAAAGCCGGATTGCCTTTCCAGATGCCCCCCGCCACTGCAATGAGCCCACCCGCCGCGAGGGCGATGCAAATATTCACCAGCACTTGCTTGACGATGGCTTTCCACGCCGAGGAAAATTCCAGCTCGCCCAACGCGATGGCGCGAATGATCACCGTAGCGGTTTGAGTCGCGCCATTACCGCCGACGCCGGCGACGATGGGCATGAAGGTCACTAACGCGATGATCTCGTGCAGCGTGCCTTCGAAAATACCGACCACGGAGGCGGCGAGGGTTGCCGTGAGCAGATTCAAGATCGTCCAGGGCAAACGCAGGCGCACCGAACGGGCGACCGGGCTGAAGACGCGATCTTCTTCCTCCAAGCCGACCATCTTGTACATGTCTTCGGTACTTTCTTCGTTGATGATGTCGATGACGTCGTCGACGGTGATGATACCCTCCAGGCGTCCGCCTTCGTCGACGATTGGCAGAGCAAGGAGTTCGTAGCGTGCCACAAGACGAGCCGCTTCTTCCTGATCCATAAACACATTGGCTTTGATCGGATCGGCGATCATCATATCGTTCAGCGTCCGGTCGGGTGGAGCAATGACCAAGTTGCGAATCGGCACCACGCCGACAAACTTGCCGACGGTGTCGACGACGTAGAGATAAAAAAAAGACTCCAGCTCGCCGCGCTCGCGGATGCGGTCGATGGCGCCCTGGGCCGTGATTGTGGGCAGGAGTGCCATGAAATCGGTAGTCATGATGCGCCCGACCGTGCCTTCCGGATAATTGATGATCTCGCGCACGGCGGCTTGGCGCTCGGGATCGAGCAGCGCGAACATCTTCTCGCGCTGCTCTTCGGGGAGGCTGTCGATGAAGAAGACCGCGTCGTCGGGATCGGCGCGGGCGATCAACCGGCCGACTTTGTCTTCGTCGATCAAGGCGAGAATATCGGGTAACAAATCCGCCGGCAGTTCTTTCAGAGTCTTGGCGGCGCGCCGCGAGGAAAACAAAATATCAAAGAGCTGGCGAATCTCAGCCGGCTCCAGCCCTTTGAACAAGAGGGCGATGTCGGCAGGATGGCTTTTGCCGATAAATCTCAAGATCCGGTCCGGTGTTGCCGTGCGGAGCATTTCGCGGACAGTATCGTAATCGATCGGCGTGGGCTTCATGATGGGACTCGGGGCGTGGGCTCTAATGTCTTAGCGATCGTCCGGCGTATTTGCAAATGAATCGGCAAAAATGCCAGGTTTAATTCCAATAGGGGAATTTGCTATGTTGCAATTGGACCAGCCCCGAGAATGGGGTGGGTAAGGATAATATGATACGGGAGCTAAATTTAGCTCGACGCAAAACCAATGTGCTATTCGAAATGCTCGGATTCGCGTTTTGGAGCCTAAGTGCCGTCGTGGGTGTAGAAGCGGCAAGCAGTGCTGCATTGGACGCGACCCGGCCGCCATCCTTCGCCGCGGTCGCGAAAAAAACCATGCCGATGGTCGTCAATATTTCGACCTCATCCAACCGCGCCGGGCGCTCGGTTTCCGCCGATCCAATCGAAGAATTTTTCAACCGCTTCTTTGGCGAAGCGTCGCCACGGGAAAACAATCAGCGCAGTCTGGGCTCCGGAATTCTGATCAGCAAAGACGGAGAAATTCTTACCAATTATCACGTGGTCCGCAGCGCCGATACGATCAAAGTGAAATTGGCGGATCAAACCGAGTACGACGCCCGATTGCTTGGCAAAGACGATCGTACCGATTTGGCGTTGATCAAAATTAGAAAATCCGGCGGCAATCTGCCCGCCGCCAAATTGGGAACCTCTAGCCAGTTGGACGTCGGCGACTGGGTGATGGCAATCGGCAATCCCTTCGGCCTGGAGCATACTGTCACGGCGGGCATCGTCAGCGCCAAAGGTCGGGTGATCGGTGCGGGACCCTACGACAGTTTCATTCAGACCGATGCGTCGATCAATCCCGGCAACAGCGGCGGGCCGTTGATCAATGCCGACGGCGAAGTGATCGGGGTAAACAGCGCGATCTTTAGTCAGTCCGGCGGCAATGTCGGTATTGGCTTCGCGATACCCATCGATCTGGCAAAGAAGGTGGTCGATCAGTTGCGAAAAAATGGCCGCGTCGTGCGCGGCTGGCTCGGAGTCCGCGCCCAGGATGTGACGCCGGCCATGGTGACGTCGCTGGGATTGACGCGCAACCCCGGGGAGATGGCCGTGGTTACAGAAGTTGCGGAAAAAAGCCCGGCGGCTGACGCGGGTGTCAAGAACGGCGATGTCATCGTCGAGTTCAACGGCAAAGCTGTGCCGAAGAGTCATGACTTCCCCGCAGTGATTGCCGATATCGCGCCGGGACAAAAAATTACTTTGAAAATCGTTCGCGACAAGAAAGAGCAAACCGTTGGCGTCAAAATTGGCGAGCTGCCGGACGAAGGTGACGCCAGTCAGGCGGAAGCGCGCGACGCCGAGCTTGGTCTGCGTGTTCAGCGGATTACGCCGGAAGCGGCGCGTCGCCTCGGTCTGAGTTCGGCGAGGGGAGTTTTGGTGGTCGAGGTCCAGCCGGGCAGCCCGGCGGATCAGGTGGGCGTAGAACCGGCCGATGTCATCCGCGAAATCAACCAGCGGCCGGTGAGCAATGTCAAAGAGTTTGAACGCGCGACGCGCCAGGGACGGCGCGGCGATCGTATTCTGCTGCTTGTACAACGCGGTGATAACGCGGTATTCTTTGCCGTGAAGCGTAAGAATTAGGAGGAAACATGTTTGGTCTCGGTGTTCCGGAACTGATGGTTATTTTGGTGATTGCCCTGGTTATCTTTGGTCCGAGCAAGCTACCGCAGATTGGCAGCGGCCTGGGTAAGGCCATTCGTGACTTTAAAAAAGGCGTAACCGGTGGCGAAGACGAAGAGACCCCGAAGGACACGAAGAAGGACAACGCCAAAGACTTGCCGCGTTCATAATTGCCCGCCAACCAGCGAATTCCCCATTGTCGCATCGACACGATGCTCGCTCGAAGGCCCCGCTGAAAACAGAAGGTTACTTTTAGAGTTCGCGCACGGAGTGGAAGCCGTTTTTCTCTTTTTGACAGAGTAATACGGTGTAGAGAGAGGCTTTGTTGAGCTTGTAGACTTTTTCGACTTTAAGCTGGGTTGATTTGATAAATGGTTTGAGCTTCAAATCCGTGCGCCATCCCAGCCAGCGCGTGATCGGATCCATCGCCTGAGTGAGCGAACCAATCAAAGGCATATCGGTGGTAAAATGGTTGACGACTACAATCCGGCCACCAGGTTTACACACGCGTTTTGCTTCAGAGATCATTTGAATCGGGTCGGGCACAACCGTGACTACATGAAAAGCCATCACATAGTCGAACGTGTTGTCTGGGAATTTGAGATCCAAGGCATTCATCTCCATGACCCGAAGATGGTGCCAGTCGTTTTCTTCAATTTTTTGCCGCGCACGCGCCAACATGTCCGGCGCAAGGTCGACCCCAGTAATTTCACAATGAGTGGGATAGGCGGGAAAGGACGTTCCGGTGCCGGCGCCGACTTCCAAAACTTTTGCGCCCGGCGGAATATCCAGATCTTCGATAACACGCTCTAAGCGGTTAAAAAAAAGTTTGCCGAAGATTTTGTCGTAGAGCGGCGCAAACTCGGAGTAAATCTTGCTCTCGTGCGCCTCAATTTCCGCCATTTTTGTGACTCCAAGAAGAAAAGGTGCGATAACTATGCGTCGCGAATATCCTTGGGCTGTTTCTTGTAGAATACCGAAATATCGCGCTTACGAAATCGCCACTGCTTCCCCTTCTTGAAGGCAGGCAGGATATTTTTCCGGGCGAATTCATTCACTGTGTCTGGGCTCATGTCCAGAATCACAGCTACTTGTTTGCTGTTGAGCAACTCCTCATCTCTTTCTAGCATGGACTCTCCCTGAACGAAACCCGCTTATTGTTGTCAAAAGATTTTTCTCTGTAACAAGTTCACTCTAGGCTGTCAAGGCAAGAACGTGCCTGGCACAGCGACTTCGGCGCTAATTTATCGCCGCCGCTCCCGGCCTTTTTTCTGCTTGCTGTAAAACTACGGGCGTTTTCGCGCTGCAGCGAACGTCAGGTAAACACGCGAATCGGCAAAACCATCATGTCGCGTCCGGCGAACTGCAAGCGCTGCTGCAGAATGTAGGGCGTGTGATTGTGCAGCAGCCGGGTAAAAATATTTTCCTTCTCGAAAATCAGCTTGCCGCTGAAGAACATGGTGCGGGGAAACTCTTGCGCCACTTCCTCACAAAGCTTTTCGAGCTCGGCAATGAGATCGACGCCCAAGTCGTAACGATACTCCGCGTACCAGCCGAGACAGTTGGCGAATTCAACCAGGCTTTTGAGATTCTCCTCGGTGTTGCGCCGCAGGTTTTCGATTTCCTCGCGGCCCTTGAACTGACCGGTATCGATGACGCCGACTGAAATAAAGATGACATTTTTAAAATGGTTGGGAAAGAGCCGCTGGATGTTCAGCAGGGTATGCACCGCGATGCCGTCGAATTGGCGCACGATGAGGCATGCCGTCGGCGCGTTCGGTTGCTTTGGCGGCACGGGTTCTTTGAGATTCGGTTGGAAAGGAATACTCAGCAGCGTGTCGTCGAGGCGTTTCAGCGCGGCTTGGACGCGATCATAGTGCGAGCGAACGGTCTGGCAAAGCAGAATAAAAGCCAGCGTGACGGCGATCGTCACCCAGCCGCCCTCGGCGAACTTGGTCGTCACGGTGACGAAAAGGATGATGCTGGTGAGCAGCAATCCGAAACCGTTGATCGATAACTTGCGCGCCCAAGTTGTCTCTGACTTTCGCGCCTGCCACCAGTGGCGGCACATGCCGAGTTGCGACAGCGTGAAGGTGAGGAAGACGTTGATGCTGTACATGACCACCAGCAGCTTGACGTTGCCGTGGCTGTACGTCAGGAACGCCAGAGAAGCCAAGCCCATGAACCAAACGCCGTTGCGCGTGACCAATTGATCGCTCAAGTGTGCCAAGCGGTGCGGCATCCACGAATCCAGAGCCATGTTCGACAGCACCCGCGGGCCGTCGAGAAAACCCGCCTGGGCGGCGACCACCAGCAGCGCCGCCTCGGTGAACAAAATCAGAATGACCATGGATGTCGTTAAAGCTGTTTCCGGGCCGAAGAAGGCGCCGAAGATACCGGAAAACAGACTGGCGTTGAGCGTCCTGCCGGGCTCGTGTCTGACCTGGTTCAAGAGATAGCAAAGCAAGATACCGCTCGCCGTAAACGCCAGCGAAGTGGCCATGTAGAGCATGGTTCTTTTGCCGGTCTCGACGCGCGGCTCGCGCAGGATCTGCAGCCCGTTGCTCACCGCTTCGATGCCGGTGTAAGTGCCGCCGCCCAAGCTGTAGGCGTGGAATAAAATCGCCAGGGTGGCCAAGAGTCCCAATCCGCGCACGTCGCTGGCGGTCTCTTGGTAGGAAGCCGCGACCAAGTCAGGCATGTTGCCAAGATGGGGCAGAATCCCGAGCGAGATCGCGATCACGTGCATGACGATGAACATGAGAAAAATCGGCAGCAGAAACAGCACCGACTCACGCACGCCGCGCAGGTTCAGTAGAATCAGCATAAAAATTAGGAAAACTTCGGTGAAGAACTTGTAGCCTTGGTAGGACTCGGGCAGAAAACTAAAAAGCGCGTCGGCGCTGCTGGCGATCGAAATCGTGATCGTCAACATGTAATCGACGACTAACGCCGATCCCGAGACCAATCCAGAGCGCAGTCCGAGCAGTTTGGTGGCGACTAGGTAGCCACCGCCGCCGGTGGGGAAAAGCTCGATGATTTGCGAGTAACTGGCGGAGATCACGAACACAGTGACTATCGTCAGCAGAGCTAGGGGTAGAGCCAGATAGAAGTGCTGGCCGAGCGCCAAATAAGCTTCTTCGGGGCCATAGGCGGAGGAGCTTAAACCATCGGCTCCCAAGCCGACCCAGGCTAAGAACGCAACGAGGGAAATTTGGTGAAAAACCCTGGGATCGAGAGGGTCTTTAGGTCTGCCGAGGAGAATATCCCTGAGCGATGCGCCGCGAGTTGTTGCCACTGGATTAGACTTTGCCTTCTATCATCATTCCAACTGTTTGTGAATCACGGTGGTTTTTTGGCGCTGGCATGAATTCATGATTTACCAGGGGGCGTTTGACACAACGGGGTATTTGGCGCGCAGTTGGTTCCTGCGGGTTTTTAAAGATTCCCCCGTTGCATCAATCACTTGCTTGCCCTGAGAACTTCCTCTAGCATGACCGAAGTGCGCCAATCGTGCTCGAGGATCGCGAATCAGGCCAACGCCAACCGGCTTTCATCCAACGTAGTTTTCCCATGAGAAAAGTTTTCAAGTTTATCGGTGTTGCAAGCGTCAGCTTGGTGTTGTTCTTCATCGTGGCGAGCTTGGCGTTTTACCATTTGATTCGCATCGGCGAATTCCGCCGGTTCTTAGTCGCCGAGATCGAAAAGAATACCGATCTGAAAGTCCAGCTGGGCGAAGCCGATCTCGAAATTGGTTGGGTGACCGGCGTGGTCTTTCGCCAGGTGGCGTTGTCGGAAGCCGGCGCCGCCCAGCCCGCGATCACCGCAGAGAGCGTTACCGCACGCGTGGCGCTCAGACCGCTGTTGCAGCGAAAAATCATTTTCTACGAGATCCGTTTGCAAACACCGGTGGCGCGCTTCGTCGCCGACCCGGAGGGGCGGATCGTTCTATTGGACAAACTGCTCAACCTGCCGTTCTTGAAACAGCATACGAGCGAAATTGAGCTCGATCTGCGCGCCCTTAGAATCCAATCGGGCGCGATTGAGTTCACTGACGAGCGGGCAGCCGCTGCAGTGGGTCGCTGGCGGCTCGTCGATGCCAGTGTCAATTTGGAGCGCGTGCGCGGTCAGCGTCTGCGCGATTTCATGAAAGACCTGTTGCGACAGAGTGTGGCCGACTCTCCCGGCGAGGCTCTGGAATTCTCTTTCCGAGGCGCGGTGGAGAACGATTTCGGCAAGATGACCATGAGAGCGGACGGGCGTTTGCTTTTCCCGAAGGATGTCCTTGAATTCCAACAGGCGCGCTGGATCGCTGATGTTGAGTTGGTGGACATCCCGGCGGCATTGGTGAAGCAATTTGCGGCGCGCCGCGCGCCCATCAAATCGATGACAGGTTATTTTGCGCAGCGTCTCCATTTGGATGGCAACGCGAACCGGGAGATACGCCTCAAAGGCGATCTCGACTTCAGGCAGTTGGGCATCGAAGCGCCCGAACTCTTGCTCGCGCCGCTCTCTGGCGCGGACGGGCGCAGTTCTTTCGAGCTCGACTGGAGCCGTCAGCGCGTGCAGCTGAGACGCGTCGAGTTCCGCACCAACGACATGAAATTCTTGCTCCAGGGTGAAGTGCGCGCTCTGGACAGCGATGATCCACATCTGAACCTGACAGTAAGCGGCCTGTCGGCGCCGCTAGCGGTGCTGCGCAAGTACCTGCCCGTGAAAATTGGCCAATCACCGCGTCTGGAACGCGCTCTCAACAACATTCAGGCCGGCCAGGTGGTGATAAAAAAGGCGGGGGTCAACGCGAGCGTCGGCGAGCTGCGCCGCCTGACCGAGACCGGGGTCAGCAAACAGGTATGGTTCGACGCCGAGATTCGCGACGTTGCAGGCAATCTCGCTATCGATAACACCTTGCCGCTGCGAGCGGTCCAGGGGCGCGTTAAGCTCGAAAACGCGCTTATAAGTTTTGCTGATATCAGAGGCAACTATGGCGATTCCCATTTGACGAACCTAGACGGAAACTACGATCTCGCACCGGCGGGCGGCGGCAAGATGGAGGTACGCGCGATCGGCGATTTCAATTTGGCCGAGTTGCAGGATCAGTTGGGACTCGGGCTGCAGCCCGCGGGCGCCAAATTGGTGTCATCCGTGCAGGAACTCGGCGGGCGCGGCAAAGCCGATTTGACAATTAAAAGCATCCCCAATACGCCGCTGCAATTCGACGGCAAGGTTGCCCTCGACAACGCCCACTTGCGTTATGGGGATTACTCATTGAGCGAGATCAAAGGCGATCTCCAATTTTCGCCCAAGGAGATCAAAGGCGGAAAGATCCAGGCGCAGCTGCGTGGCTCGCCGGTGCAGATTCAAGTGGCGTTGAACGATTATACGTCCGACGACGGCGGTTTCGATCTCACCGTGGAATCCACCGGGATGCGAGCGGGAGTGATTACCAGTTTGTTGCTCGACACCGGCTCGCTGCAGGATCCCGGCGTCGTGCGCGGCTCGGTGCGCTATCGGGGGCCGTTGCGCCACAATGAAAACCGAAGACTCACCGGCGTTCTCGATTTGATCAATGTGCAGCTCAATATTCACCCCCTGTTGCAACCGCTGCGTGAACTCAACGGCCGGATCAAGATCGACGAAGCAGGTATTGATTTTCAGAATCTCAAAGCGCTGCTCGTGGGAAGTCCCGCGAGCGCGAGTGGACGGTGGCGTTACAAGGAAAAGCCGCAACTGCTTTTTGATTTTGCCGCGCCGACTCTGGATGTGACTTATTTGATCTCGCAGATCGACCCTGAAGCCACCGACTTTTACGCCAAATTGCAAGCCTTGGGCAGGATTACCATCGGTAAGGGCCGTTTGAAGAACTTCGAATTTAGCGATCTGCGAACGGATACCACGATCGATCATCGCGTGTGGCGACTGACCAACCTCGCGGCGCAATCCGCTGGCGGGTCGATCAATGGGATCACGACGATCTTCGATCGGCCGGACACGTTGGAACTCGTCGCGGAACCAAAGATACAAGCCACGCCAACCCAATCGTTCCTCAAGTGGTTCGATATTACCAACACCGAGATGACGGGGCGCGTCAATCTTACCGGTAAGCTCGAAACTGTCGGCAAGAACGACCGGGAGCGCAAACGCAACTTGAACGGTGCGTTTAATCTGCGCATCGAAGACGGCACGATCAACCGCATGCGCATCCTAGTGCAGATCCTCAATCTGCTCGATCTATCGCGCTGGTTTACGCTCCAATTGCCGGACCTGACCAAACAGGGCATTCGGTTTCGTACCATCACCGGCGATTTTAAGGTTAATCAAGGAATCTACGCAACGGAGAATCTTGTTGTCGACAGCAATGATCTGCGCATGACCGGCGTCGGCAAGATCGACGTGCCCAAAGATGAGCTCGATTTTGTGGTCGCAGTGCGTCCGTTTGCCGGCATCGATTCGGCAATCAACCAAATTCCGATCTTGGGTTGGGGTATTGCCGCGATTAAAAACTCGTTTCTGGTCGCCAGCTTCAATATTACCGGACGCATCGACGATCCAACGATCACACCGGCGCCGCTGGGCACGCTATCGGAAATGTTTTGGGGTGTCTTAGGTATTCCTAAAAGTATTCTCGGTGTCGGCGAAGCCGATAAAAAAGACGTGCCGAAGGAGCCGATAAAAACCCCGGCCCAATGACACCTAAATTAACTTTGTATTCGCGCCGAGATTGCTGTCTGTGCGACGAGATGAAGGCGGTCATCGGCGAAGTTGCTTCGAAGCTCGCATTCGAGCTTGAAGAGATCGATGTCGACACATCGGCTGAGCTGCAAAAACACTATGGTGAACAAGTTCCGGTGTTGTTCATCGACGGCAGAAGGGCTTTCAAGTTTCGGGTTACGGCAAAGCAATTGGCGCAACGGTTGACGAACCGGATCGGGCGGCGTTTTAACTGGAGAAGCTTCCGTTCCACGGGGATGTAGCCGATGACGAAAAGTTTAGTAGTTTTGTTTGTGTTCATTGGGTTGTTGGTTCCCAGATCGAGCGTGGCGGCGGAGCGTCTCATTGGCGTGCAATCGGCGCGGGTTATGTCGCAGTCGATGCCGTGGATCGCCGAGGAGCTTGGCATCTTTCGCAAACACAATCTGGAATTCCCGCTGGTTTATATCGGCACTTCGCCATTGGCGACAGCGGCGATGCTCGGCGGCGACGCGCAATTGCTGATCGACGGCGGCGTCGGCCTCGTGCGCACCAACGTGAGCGGCAACGGCGATCTGGTGTTTATCGCCGGGATCAAAAATCACTTAACTCAGAGCATTCTCGCCAAACCGGAGATTAAAAGGCTTGAAGATCTGCGCGGCAAGAAGATTGGAGTTACGCGCATCGGCGCCACCACCCATTACTTTGCTGTTCAAGCTTTCAAGCGGCGCAATATGGAAGCCGGACGAGATTACCAGATGATCCAAACCGGCGGCGCGCCGGAGATGCTCGCGGCGCTGCTCTCCGGCGCTATCGATGCCGGCACCATGTCGGCGCCGTGGGACGCGCGGGCGATATCCCAGGGTTACAGCTACGTCGTCTACGGACCGGATCTCAAGATCCCGCACGTCGCGGTGTCCTTCATCACTCGGCGTTCTTTCATCGCGCAGAATTCGCCGCTCGTCGGCCGCTTTATGCGGGCCATGGCCGAGGCCGCAAAAATTCTCCATTCGGAAAAAGAGGTGGTTTTCAAGGTTCTGAGTAAGTACCTGCGCATCGAAGACCGCAAAGTTCTAGACCAGGCCTATAATGCCGAGATCAAGGCGCTTGAGCCGCGCATGGAGCTCAGACTGGATGCTGTGCAGGCGATCCTCGACGACATCGCGCCGACCGACCCGCGCGCGAAGAAGTTCAAACCGCAAGAACTCTATGACCGGCGCTACTTGGACGAGATGGAGAGGAGCGGATTTCTAAACAACCTGTGGAATACTAAAGCAGAGAAATTGTGAGCGATGGTTGCGTCAATTCAACTCGGCCGCTTCTTCCGTGAAGTGCTAAAGGCCGCCCCACTTACCGTCAGAGAGCGATTCGGAGAATCTCTGTTTGCGCTATAGCGCCAGAATCGTTCAGCCCAAGCATGCGATCGGTCCGTTCGGTTTCCGCGCGGTGGTGATCGATAGCGAAGACAATCGCCTTGCACTGCATTCGGATTGATTTTAGGATCGAGCGCGGGGCGGGATGATGGAACGCGAAACGATTGGCTCCAATGTTTTCTCACGAACCCTCGGGTTGGCCGTGCTTGTCGCGCCGCTTATTGTCGGCGCGGCTCAAGGACCAAAGCAGGGACGAGCCGGACCGCAGACCGACAAGCTGGATTCGGCGACCTGGTTGCTAGCGGGTAGAGAAGGCCAGTGTGTGCCGTTGTCGTTGTTGGCCAAGCGGGGACCGGCCTACGCTGAAATCAAAGGGCCGACCGATTTGGCCGAGAAGCTTCGTGCCAATGGCCATGCGGCCGAGGTCAAGGAATTCAAGGCGGGTACTCGTCCAGCCGTGGAAGTGCGAGCGCCGTCGGCGGGAATTTACGTCATGTTCATTAAGAAAGAGCTCTGCGATAAAGCCGCTCCCGTCCCGGAAAAAAAATAACAGGCTAATCTTCGTCCTCGTGACGCCGGCGCGGTCGGTCGGATTGCTTTAAAATTTTCTTGCGTAAGCGAATCGATTCCGGTGTTACTTCGACTAATTCATCATCGGATATCCATTCGATGCCTGCTTCCAATCCCATTTCTCGGTGTGGTGAGATGATAATGTTTTCGTCCTTGCCCGCCGCGCGCATGTTGGAAAGTTTTTTCTCCTTGCAAATGTTTACGTTCAAATCGTTTTCGCGGGAGTACTCGCCGACCACCATGCCCTCGTAAACCTTAGTTCCCGGGGCGATGAAGAGCACGCCACGTTCCTGCAAATGGAAAATTGCGTAGGGCGTGGTCTGACCGTCGCGGTCGGCGACCATCGCGGCGTTGGTCCGCGCTTGAATCGTCCCATGCCAGGGTTCCCAGCCATTGAACAAAGCGTTCATGATGCCGGTGCCGCGAGTATCGGTAAGAAAGCGCGAGCGAAAGCCGATCAAGCCTCGCGAGGGCACGGCGAACTCTAAGCGCACGCGGCTCGATCCGGCATGGATCATCTTGGTCATCTTGCCCTTGCGCATGGCCAGTAGCTGCGACACCACGCCGATAAAATCCTCGGGAATATCGATGACGAGCAATTCCATCGGTTCGTTGATCGCGCCGCCGATCTCGCGCGTAATGACGGTGGGCTTCGAAACCATGAGTTCGTAGCCTTCGCGGCGCATGGTCTCGATGATGATCGCCAGAGCGAATTCGCCGCGGCCGGTGACTTGAAAGGCGTCCGGCTGCTCGGTTTCTTCGACGCGCAAACTGACGTTGCGCCGTTGTTCGAAAAACAATCGCTCGCGCAACTTGCGCGAGGTGACAAACTCGCCTTCGCGGCCGGACCAGGGCGAATTATTGGCACAGAAAAGCATGGCGATGGTCGGCTCGTCGATGCGCAGCGGCGGCAGCGGCAGCGGTCGTTCACGGTCGGCGATCGTATCGCCGATGCCGATATCCTCGATGCCGGCGACGGCGGCAATGTCGCCGCATCCGACGGAGTCGACTTCGACTCGCTTCAAGCCGCGCCAGCCGTAGACCTGGGTGATCTTAACGGTTTGCTGGCTTCCGTCCACGCGGCAAAGCACATACTGCCCCGCCGCCAGCGTGCCGTTCTTGACCCGTCCGACGGCAAGGCGGCCGACGTAGTCGTTGTAATCGAGATTGTTGGCTTGGAACTGCGTCGATAAACTAAGATCGACCACCGGACCGGGCAAAGTTTTCACGATCAACTCGAACATCGGTTTGAGATTTTCCCCGGGTTGTTTCAAGTCGAGCGTCGCGGTGCCCTCGCGGGCGTTGGTATAGACGACGGGAAAATCGAGCTGATCCTCGCTGGCGTCCAGGTCGATGAACAGATCGTAGATCTCGTCCAACACTTCGGCGACACGCGCGTCGGGCCGGTCGATCTTATTGATGCAGACGATCGGCGTAAGCTTGGCCTCCAGCGCCTTCTTCAAAACGAAGCGGGTTTGCGGCAGTGGACCTTCGGAAGCGTCGACCAGCAACATCACGCCGTCGACCATCGCCAAGGTACGCTCCACTTCACCGCCGAAATCGGCATGGCCCGGGGTGTCGACGATGTTGATCTTTACTTTGTTGTAGAAGACCGAGGTATTTTTCGCCATGATCGTGATGCCGCGCTCGCGCTCAAGCTCCATGGAGTCCATGATCCGCTCGGCTACATGTTCGTTGGCGCGAAAAATTCCGCTTTGGTGCAATAGTCCGTCGACGAGCGTGGTCTTGCCGTGGTCGACGTGCGCGATGATCGCGATGTTGCGGATATCATCGCGCCGCGTGATGGTCGTTTGAGTCATTACTCATTGTTATCCGGGAGCGTTTCAGTGTTGTCAAGCGACGTTTACGCCGCATCGAGGCTTCAGCGAATCGCTTTCGCGCCGAAACCTTTCCTTGCGAAGGCGCGGCCCCTAGAGTATTTTTAAGGGATACATGGGGCAATTGTCTAAGTACGTCTGGCGCTACTGGCGCTGGTACCTGGTCGGCGGACTCTGCTTATTTGGCACAGCGACGTTGGTCATGTGGATTCCCTGGTGGATCCGCGACGCCATCCGTATCGTCGAACAAGGCGGCCAGCTCAGCGATGTCACCTACTACGCTGTACTGATCATCGCATCGGCGATCGTCCAGGGCCTGGTGCGAACCTTCTCGCGGGCGCTGATTTTCAACGCGGGGCGCAACGTCGAATTCGATTTGCGCAACGACATTTTCGCGCATCTGGAAAAACTACCGCTGTCCTACTACCACGCGCAGCGCACGGGCGACCTGATGTCGCGGGTGATCAACGATATCTCGGCGGTGCGCGTCATGCTCGGTCCCGGCATCCTCAATTTCGCCAATGCGCCGCTCTACTACGTTTATGCCGTGGCGCTAAAGTTG
>Ga0193716_1000596_pt1 | contig 21971 bp, 18 predicted proteins | sample U2c1metaG_FD_145901 | JGI IMG/M metagenome (GOLD analysis project Ga0193716, IMG submission 145901) | Soil microbial communities from a riparian zone of the East river system, Colorado, United States - U2c1 | ecosystem: Environmental > Terrestrial > Soil > Riparian zone | place: USA: East River...
TCGCGCTTGTGGCGACACGAGCGCCGCGATCATGTCCAACAAGCGCGATCCTCGGTTGGTTCAATGCGCGCATCAACTCGCGCACGTCCATTGCCATCGTGCGCTTGTCATAGCCTGATGAAGGTTTGTCAGTCTCTCCGTATCCACGAAGATCAGGCGCGATCACATGGTACTTCTTCGCAAGTTCGGGAATCTGAAAACGCCATGCGTAACTTGTTTCGGGGAAACCATGCAATAAGACAACCGGAGGGCCATCTCCTGCCTCAAGATAATGTTGGCGTATACCATTTGCGTGTATTGTTCGACTAGAGATTTTCATGGCAACGTTGAGTGAGATCAGTTGCAAGCAGCAAGTCCGGTCTCGAATCGTGTCCCTTCTTTTAGATAATTACGAAGTCACCGCTGTTATGCCTTCGGGCGCGTGAGCTCTTCCAGTGTGAACGCGAACGACTCATAACGACATTGCTCGCAGCGTGGTGCTAGGCGTGTCGGCGTAGAAGATACTTGTGTTCCCCAGAGAGCACGAGTTCACCGCGCTGGTTATGGACTGTGGCCCTCGTCGTTACCTGGTCGCTATCTCCCTGCGGGGTGAGAGCAACAATCTCGAGAGCAGAATAGAGCGTGTCTCCGGCATGTACTTCCTTGAGAAACTTGCAGGACGCCTCGGTAAACGCGATGAACACGTCTCCGATGTACTGAGGAAAGAGCGTTGCCCCGGGAGCCGTGAACGCGAGTACCTGCAAGCCATGCACTACCGGGGCCGTGTGTCCGTGACGCCGCGCATACTCCACGTCGTAGTGAATAGGATGATTGTCAGCCGAAACGGCCTGGAAGGCCGAGGCGTGCGCATCGGTGAGTGTGCGGCTTGGTGCGCGGAAGATTTCGCCAACGCGCAGGTTTTCAAATGTTCGCGCAGGTACAACGGTGAAGTTGCTGGGGTCAAAGGTGTGCGCGGTTTCCGGTATGTCTGTTGCCGAATTCATGTTGTCATCCTTTCCATTGTTGTTCTTCGAAGGCTGGTCTGTCGTTGAGAGTGGCGTTGATGCCAAGCTTTTCTTCGGCAGGCTCATGGCTGCTACAACTGCTGCGCCGCCAAGAATCATATTGCGGCGGGATAAACAGCTCGATCCCTCATCGGAGTCAGGGGATATACCTGATCCCGCGACAGTTAGCCCCCTAAATATTTTATAAGACATTCTCTATTATCCTTTTGTTGGGTTCTGCTGTTCTGACTTGCTCTCCAAACGCAATCGTTATGCCGAGCGACGAAACTTGCAGATTGCGCGGAAACTCCTTGAGAACAGTTACCCATCAGTTGCGAAACCGAAGACTGGTGGCGATGCACTACTGCCAGCGGGCTAGCAGTTGACGACCGGTTGGCACTTCGCGGCGTAAATTTAACTGCCGCAGAGATGGAAAATTTAAATTGCGCTGCGCTACTGCCAGTCGAGATGCCTGTCGGACTTACCCATTTAGATTCGGACCTCTGCTGGTGCGATCCGATCGTTGAAGTAGATGAAGATGGGAGAGCACGTCCTGCTGCATCGGCAGGTCACTTGGAGCTGACTTTCATTAGATCCGGAAATTCACAAAGACGGACAAAGACTATAACGCCGGTGTCCACGATATGAGTTCACCCGCCTTGAAAGCGACAGCGCGTATCTGGCCAATTGCCGAGCCAACCGGTCGCCAACTCTAAAGCCGTGTTCCCTTAGAGATGTGGCAATGCTCCCAACGCGATCGTGAAGCTCGCGAAAGGCTAAACGGTTCCCGTCTGAAGTAAACGCCGTCCGTTCTGCATAGTATCGACACCGCAGGATCGTAGACATTCGAGTTCATTGCTCTTGCCAACCTATATACGTCAACTTACGGCCCGAAAGTGCCTCGAATCTGTCTAACCTCATCAGGTGATCTTCAACTCATCATCCTTGGATTCAATAATAATTCTCGCCGCTCGGTCGTGCGTTAAGGCCGACCAGCCCCAATTCCACAACGTTTCGATTCTGTTCCGCATTCCATTAAGCAACACGAGGTGAACGCCCAGCCAGGCGAAGTAAGCTAATGCGCCATGTAGTGTTTGCTTGTTTGGGAGCTCTACGACCGCAGCTCCACGTCCGATGGTCGCCATGAATCCTTTGTCCCAATACCTAAAGGGCTGACCCGGATCACCATGTAACCGGCGGGCTATCTGTCGACCGACATGTTCTCCCGACTGCATCGCCACCGACCCCAGTTGCGGCAGAACCTTTCCGTCCGAGGCCACTTCACCCATGTCACCCACGACAAAAATCTCCGGGTGATCCGGCACGCTCAAATCGGGATTCAGTGTAATGCGCCCGCCACGTCCCTGCGGTAATCCGAGCACGTCCGCGAGCGGGTTGGCTCGTACGCCTGCGGCCCAAATCAGCGTATGAGTTTTGATTTCTTCGCCCGACTTCAAACTCACGCAGGTCGGTCCAACCTCTGCGACCGCTTCTCCGAGGCGCACTTCAACTCGGCGCCGCTCAAGCTCTTCTTTGGCATACGCACGCAAATTGTCTTTGAACGGTGCGAGCACTTCTGTCCACAACGATTATCCGCGCCTTTTCGGTGACGAGCTGGTGATAATCGCGGGGGAGAAGGTTGAAGAACAGATCTGAGAGCGCGCCTGCGGTCTCAACGCCCGTCGGCCCGGCGCCGACAATAACCAAAATTGAGCGCGCCGTCTTCAATCAGCGCGGGGTCGCGGTCGGCCGCTTCAAATCGTTCCAAAATTCGGTTGCGGAGCTTCACGGCATTCATGAGCGTGTATAGAGGAAACGTATGCTCGGCTGCTCCCGGAGTACTGAAGTAGTTGACCGTCGTTCCTCCAGCTAGAACGAGGTAGTCATAAGAAATTCGGTTTCCATCGTTCAGTTGAATTTGATGACCCAGCATATCGACCGCTGTCACCGTCGCCATGCGAAACGTCACATTGTCTTGATGCCGGAAGAGACTGCGTACGGGCGCACCTACGTCTTCGGCGTTGAGCAAAGACGTCGCGACCTGGTAAAGCAAGGGCTGGAAAGTATGGTAGTTGTGTTGGTCGATTAAAGTCACCTCGACGGGGACATGGTCCAGTTGCTCGGCCACTCCCAGGCCGCCAAATCCTGCGCCGACAATTGCGACGTGCGGTCTATCACCCATGAACATGTCTCCTTATGCCATCATCTCCGCGCGCTGATGGTCCTGGATAGCGGATCACTGCTACTAGTAAAAACCTTGGCTGTCCCGCTTGACGCTGACTTTTCCCGCATAGGAGTGGTTTGGCTTCGCTGTTTTCACCATCCCAACCATTCCGCTTTAGACGAACCGCGCGGAACCAGCACGGTGCGGAAGGCGCCGGGTGTGCGCGACATTACGACTTGGTCCGTCATTCCCTGATAGGTTCCAAGCGGAGTTTCCGCGGTAAACAGATCCGGAGCGATGTACGTGTGCTCGTCAGTCGAACCCGCGGCCGCCTTCGCATACGCCCTGTCGAAAATACCTAGCGAGAGCAACCACAGCACGGTCCTCGTCAGCGAAACCACGACGCGATAGCTGCCTCCCTCAATTGCACGCCGACGCAGCGCAGCGAGGATTCCAGTCGTGCCTAACCAGCCGACCACGTTATCGGCAATGGGCACAATTGGCGGCTGCTTCGGCCGGGTCGGCGAGCCCTCAAGCGTAAAGACCCCCGATACTGCCGCGCCGATCTCATCGAAGCCCGGCCGGTTCGACCAAGGTCCTTTTTCACCGTGAAGAACGACGATTGCGTGGATCAGCCCGGGCTTCCGCTCGCAAAGTGTCTCGGCATCGAGGTCGTGTTTCTTCAAGAATCCCGGGCGCTTGTTGGCGAAGAATATGTCGGCATCTTGAAGCAATCGATTGAACTGGGCTCCATCTCCCTTCGAGTCGTCCAGTATCGTTGAACGCATGCCCACCTGTACATCCCACGCAAAGGCTTCTACCTCCGAGTCATGCGGTCTCCAGATGTTGAGCACGTCCGCGCCGTACAGGGCCATGTCTCTCCCCATAGCGGCTCCCGCGATGACGTGACCCATTCCGAATGCTCGGATACCCGCGAGAGGAAGATTGCCGCTTGTGTTGAGCGGGACGGGCTCGCTCTCGCCAATCTTCTCCACTGTGATCAGCGGCATTCTCGAGAGAACCTCTGTGTACTGAAGTTCGCGGCGAACTTCCTCATTCGTACGCACCATCGCCAGAACCAATCCCTGCTCCGCCGCCGCTTCCTCTAATTCCATCGCATCCCATTTGAGTATGGCGTTGTTGATGGATTCCGTACTCTCGCTGCACCGGAGAAAATTGAGAGTGCGTGCCCGAAGCTGCGGATAAAAATCCAATGCCACCACGTATCGTCCGTCGCGTGTCTCGCGAAAGAATAGATCCCCCATCTTTAGGAATGGGCTAACCGCATACCCACCTGGGGAGGGCGGTCGGCCATTGACGGTTTCCCATTTGCCATCAAAGAATCCGCAGAAACGCCGCAGCGCCTTGCGCACGTCGACTGAGATATTCTGTCCTTCGCCAGTGGCTTGTCTCCAAAGAGCGGCCACCGCAATGCTTCTTGCAGCCAGACCGATTGCAGCCATTGTCCCGAACCGCAGCGTGCTTTGGAGAATTGGATCTCTTCCGTAGAAACTGAGTTCTCCGCCACAATCGTCGCTCGTCATCCCGACATCCGCGAGGACTTCATTCACGCCTTGCTTCAGATCGAAGTCTGGCGATGTTGCCGGATGACTCAACCTCCGTTCTAGTGCCTCAGTTAACCGATCCCTCTCACCGTTCATTTCAACCAATCGGTCAGTTATTTTCGCGGTGCCCATTGGTGGTTCTCCCTCCTTCGCTGATTTACTTAGCTGCGGCTCTTGGTTGGACGCTCTCGCCGTTGATACCGGTTTCCGCTCGTAGTTTGAGAAGCCCGATTAACACTCGATTTTCCTCTTGAGCGAGCTGATCGACCGAGCGCCCGGAAGCTTCGCGCATGACTCCCTCGATGACCTTTTGCTTTAGCTCCGGCGTGATGTTTGGAGTTCCAAGGGCCTTCATCATGCCTTCTAGTGGAGTCATGAGATGATCCATGAAATGTTTGATTCCACCCGCGCCACCGCCCAGGTGCCATTGCAAGCTTTGGCCCATCACGCCCCAGCGAGGCCCGGGTCCATAGCAGACGGCAACATCAGTGTCCTCCACGCTCAGGACGTCTTGCTCGATCAGGTAAAGCATCTCGCGGTAGAGCGCGGCTTGGAACCGGTTCGCGACATGTCCGGGAAGCTCCTTCTTTAAATGGATCGGCTTCTTGCCAATCGAAGCATAGAAGCTGATCGCTTGCTGAATCGCGTCCGGGGAAGTCTTACCACCGCCGACGACTTCGACTAACGGGATGATATGCGGCGGATTGAATGGATGTCCGATGACCACACGCTCCGGGTGTTTGCATTGCGACTGAATCACACTTGGCGTTATCCCCGACGAACTCGAAGCGAGAAGCGAATCGACTGGAGTGACATCATCCATCTCGGAGTACAGCTTCATTTTGAAGTCCGGCCGCTCGGGTCCGTTTTCCTGGACGAGGTCAGCCTGCGACAGCGCTTCGTTCATATTCGTTGTAAAGGTCAAGCGGTCGCGCGCCGCGCCGCCAGAGAGACCGATGTTGGTCAGGTCTGGCCATGCTTCATCGACGTACTTGCGCAAGTTGGCTTCCGCGTTTGGCGCTGGATCGGTCGCAACGACGTCGAACCCGCGCGCCAGATATTGAGCCGCCCAGCTCGCGCCGATCACTCCTGTGCCGACAATGGCGATCCGACGTATGGGTTTGTTGTATGACATAATCAATTCTCCTTTTTGTGTGTGATGTTCCGCGTTCCGACTTTCTATCCGTTCGCCCTGAGGAGCGGCGTCCGCGCCGCGTCTCGAAGGGTGAACCTTGAGTGGCTCCGCATGAAGTGCGAGCTCATACTCACTCTGTAATTATTTCCGCGTAGGCGATTCCGGTGAGATTTCCCTGGACCGGGAGCAACGGCTTTTTTTCTGATCCGTCGAGCTTGGCGGAATAAACGGAGCCGGCTAAGTCGGTCAAGAACATCCGATTCGCTGTGAGATCGAGAGCGATCCCGATTCCTTCCATCAAATGGGTGACTAAAATCTTCGGATCCGGGTGCTTCTTAAAATCGGCGTCCATGGGCGCACGATTGACCGTATTCCCCCGCGGCGGGTCGCCGCGATCGGTCCAGTACATAAGGCGGTTCCTGAGATCTAATTCCAGATCGATCGGCTCGGGCAGATCACCGAAAAGCAATTCAATGTCGCTGCGATTACTCGCGTTCGCACCTTTCGGGATTTCGGCATTAGCGCGAAAGATGCGGCCCTGTCCCGCATCATCCGGGCCTTTTTGCGTCCAGTAGATTTGCCCGCGCTCAGGATCAACGGTGATCCCAACGCACCATTTTCTGGCGTCGCGGCCGGGCCGAGCATCGCCTTCGCTCCTGTCCACGAGGGTCTCGATTTTTGAACCGTCGAGATTCGAGCGCATGACACGCATTCCTTCACGATCACACCAATAGAGTTTGCCGGCCTTCTTATCGATATGAAGCTGCTTCGGCGTGAACGTGCCGCCTTCGGGAATAATCGTCTTGCGATTCTGACCGTCGAGGTCCGCGCGTTCGATGGAACCATCATTTTGGCTCGGAACACCCATGTTGGTCCAGTAGATGTGCCCGACCTCAGCATCAACGACCACGCCGTCTGGGATTCGGCATCCGGTTATGATGACTTTCCGGTCTGAGCCGTCGGGATTTACCGAGAGGATGCGGCCGCCGCTTGCTTCGAGAAAAAATAGGCGGCCAATCGTGGCTTTCCCGCCGGATGCACGACTTGATTTGGACGTCTGGGTTTGAGTCATATTTGCTCCTTTCATTCGTTACTTCATTTTCGCGACGGCGGCGGTCAAGACGTCTTTCAACTGATAGAAGTCACTGTTCGGCGCCGGCAGTTGTTTGGGTTGCTTAGATTCTTTTCTTTCTATTGCCATTTCAGTCCTCGTTTGCGCCCATAATCGAAATATATCCGGTGAGGCAGCGCATGATTTGTAGGTAGTTTAGGTTTCGTTTTTGGAATTACTCCGATCAAAGGCAATCGTTGTGCCGACTTACGAAATCTTACGGATGTGCCGCAAATACTTGAGATCAGTCACATGTCACTTGCGAAACCGAAGACTAATGACGATGGACAACTGCCAACGGGCTGGCACTTGCTAACCTGCTGGCACTTCACTGCCGGTAGATTTAACTACCGCACGAGTGCCGCGCTGCGGTCTCAGCAACGTGGAAAGGAGGCAAATATTCATCCGCGTCAAGCAGTCAACCCGAGCGGTATCGTGTTTGCGTTTCCGAGGGCGAGGGAGATACACAGATGGAAAATCTAAATTGTCCTAAGCTACTGCCGGTCGAGATGCCTGTCGGCCTTACGCATTTGGATTCGCACCTCTGCTGGTGCGATCCGATCGTTGAACTAATGAAGATGGAGAACACGTCCTGCTGCATCGGCAGGTCACCTGGAACTGAATTTCAGGTTGTGGTTAGTCTGAAGCAGCGCCTTGCGAAAAATAGAAAGATTTCTCGCTGCGCTCGAAATGACAAGTAAAAACATTCTGTCATCTCGAACGAAGTGAGAGATCTTACTCAAACTGAACCAGTACCGAATTTCATTATCCGCGGAAATTCAGGAGAGCGGGATCTGCCAAGACAAATGCGACTGATCGAGAACGTAGTTGAGCTTCGCACCGAATTCATCCGACCTATCTTTCCCGCTTTGACCGAGGCAATTACGGCTTGAGCAATTTGCCGGCTGAGTGTCTGCACCGTTTCACTTAGCGCGGGGCCCGGAGGGTTTTTGATTCTCCGACGCTGAAAACTTCAACAGCCAGCCCCAATCTTCGAGCTTCCGCGGCGCAACTCGCGCATACTGTTAAATTGATGACATCGCTAGTAACGCGGTACACGACTCTTCGATCATCAAAGCATCTTTGGCATTTCATCACCAAAATCTCCTTGAACTGCTCCCAGTCAGATGAGGCGTCCTTCGACAAGGACGTCTAGATAAAAATCTGACTCCCAAAATCCCGGGAAGCGTGAGCTCAGGAACCATGCGGCCATTAGCTGAAGTTGCTTTTCTTCTCCCGGAGCACTTGCAGAAGTTCATCGAAAGACTTCTTGCTTAGAAACCTGTCAAATTGGGAACGATAGTTATTCACCAAACTGACGCCCTCGACAACAACGTCATAGGCGCGCCATCCTGTCGGGCTAGATTTAAGTTTGTAATTGGCGCTATATTCACTTCCATCTTTAAGGCGCGTCTTTGTGTCCACTTCGACATCCTGATCATCAACAATCTCTTTGAGGTATTGAATCTTTGCATCGCCGTTCTCCTCTAATTTGCCGATGTACGCCTGTTCCAACAATGCAACGAACAGCGGAGTAAATTCTGCCAGCCGAGCGCTATATCTGCGCGCATTCGCTCCTAATGCACGCCGCGCCATTTCCTGAAAATCAAAGAGTTGGTGGAGAATCGTGATCGCGAGGCGTCTTCGCTGAAGACGCTTTTGCGGATCGGCCAATTTCGGGTCAACCAATACCTGCTGAACGCTGGCAATATGGATTTTAAGATCCCTCAGTGCCTGCGAGTCCGCATAAACAGCTTGAGCAACAAACGTTGCCAGCGAAAGAACTGTTAGCCGTAAAGCCCACGCCAAATGTTTTTTCATTGGTCGTCCTCTTTCAGACTCGCATTGACAGCAATTGCAATGCCGAATAATGAGCAGCCGTATCGTTTGTCAGCACGAGAAACATATGAACTGAGAATTTTCCGGTGCCAGAAATAATGTGCTAGCGGGCTGGCAGTTGCCGGCGAGTTGGCATCTCGCTGTGCTCATCTGATCGCCAGCGGGATCGAGGCTTTTCTGGTCTGATTTGCGACCGCTAATGGCGAGAGCCGAGTGCCTCTTGAGTGGTTTCAGCCTCATTGACAATAGTGCTGCATCATCCGCGAAATCCCACCCCCAAAGAGATACCAATTTATAACCGGAACATTCATCTAATCAGGGGTAGACTAGAGTTATTGCGAGCACGGTTGCGCCGACTGTTTGGAGTATTTCCAAATACTTCTGCGAAGTTCATGCAACCGAGTTTGAAGCCAAGTCTCGTTGGGCCACTTCCAATTCTGCGTGAGCAGTTGATCTCCGTCATATACTCCGCCGTTAACTTTGCTCTGGATAAAAATAAGTTGCCAGAAAGTCATAGCCATTCCTTTAGCGATTGACACTCGCTCTAGCCGCTAGTTGATCTCACAATGAAAGGCGCTCTTGCCCATCGGGATAAGCGCTTCGCCCAGGAACAACTGTATTCAAACGCCGTTAAAACAAGTGCCGGCTCGACACCTTGCATTGCTGCACGGGCGACGAGGCCAGTTCCAACGAGCAAGAGCGCCGCCAAGAACGAAACGTTGATCTTCATTAGATCGCTACCTTCCTCTGTTTCTAAGCAGAGCCATATGTGGCGTCCATGATACGCGTCAGCGCAGACGGCTTATTACCATAGGAGCTTCAGCAGCACGGCGTTAATGCAAAGTTAGCGCACGGCTGTTCGGAAACATTTTTCTCTACTCGGGTTGCTGCAGGAGCAACGCTCGTGCCAGAACCAGATTCGAGCGTCGGTTGTAGCAAATCACTGAGTCTTTCAACGTCCGCTTGCACTAGAATGGCGCGGCAAAAGGTGTGTGTATAGAAGCACGTAGACGCTGCCGCTCAGTCGTAGGACTCTCGGCAACGCTAGCTGGACGGGATGATAGAGCAACAGCGCGGATCAAACACCGGCTGCCAAGCTGGCGACGCTAATTGCTAGCAAGTGCCTGCCGATTGGCACTCGTGGGATTAATCCAAGCTCGCGGAGATATCAGGCCGAACAATTCCAAGCTTTTTCAAGCGGAACTGGAGCGTCGAGCGATTTATTCCGAGACGCGCCGCCGCCCCCCGTGATCCGGCGAGAACCCACCGGGTCTCTTTGAGGATTGTCAGAATGTGCGCGCGTTCGGCTGCTTCCAGACTTTGGTCCTTGCCATTATCTCGGCGAGGTGCGGTGCGGTTATCAAGATCTTGGAGTGGAATCTGCAGCACGGGTCCGCGAGAAAGAATCACTGCGCGCTCGATTAGATTCTGTAGCTCGCGGATGTTTCCCGGCCACGGGTACCGTGTTAAGGCCGCCATTGTTTCGGCAGGGATCGTCTCAATGGTCCGGTTCATCCGCCGGGCAAAACGCTGAGCAAAATGATTTACCAGCAATGGGATGTCTTCCGAACGTTCGCGCAAGGCTGGAGCGTAAATAGGAAAAACATTCAGCCGGTAAAACAGGTCTTCGCGAAATTTTCGCTGCTCAACCATCTTTTGGAGTTCGCGATTGGTGGCTGCGATCAGGCGTGCATCGGTTCGCAGCGTGCGCGTGCTTCCCAAGCGTTCGAACTCCCGTTCTTGGAGCACGCGCAGCAGCTTGGTCTGAAGCTCGAGCGGGATGTCGCCGACCTCATCTAAAAATATTGTTCCGCCATCGGCCAGCTCAAAGCGGCCGATGCGTTGAGCGATAGCGCCGGTGAACGCGCCTTTTTCGTGACCGAAGAGCTCGCTTTCTATCAGGCCTGTCGGAATCGCCGCACAGTTGAGCTTAACAAACGGCCGCCGTGACCGAGAACTGGCGGTATGAATGGCTCGCGCTATAAGTTCTTTGCCCGTCCCCGTTTCGCCCAGAATCAGCACCGTTGATTCCGTCGGCGCAACAACCTCCACTTGCTTTAGCGCAGCCGTCAGAGCCGCACTCGTCCCCACGATCTCGTCAAAATTGTGGGTGCGGGGGTCTCCCTTTGATTGTCGTGCGATATTATCGCGTGCAATCGCCTGCTGGATCGCACGCAGCAGATCCTCACGGTTAACGGGTTTGGTGAGAAACTCCACTGCCCCGGCCTTTATGGCCCGCACCGATGTCGGGATATCTCCATAGCCGGTGATAAAAATAATAGGTATTTTAACACCCGCCTTGGCCAGCTCTTGCTGCAAGTCAAGACCGCTCAGGCCGGGCAACTGCACATCGAGCACCAGGCAACCAGGACCGTTCGGACGCTCGGCCGCCAAAAACTCCTGCGCTGATGAAAATGTTTGCGCGCTCAATCCTGCCGAGCGAATGAGATTGCTCAGGCTTTCTCGGGTATGCCTGTCATCGTCAACGATGAACACCAATGCGTTCTTCTCATTCATGATTAAACCTCCTACGCCGATTTCCGACATCTTGTCGATCCCGAGAAGAAATTTAAGGAACCTTATGATTGAGAGCCGAATCTATCGCTTCAAGCAGCGCTTCTTTTCGGCAAGGCTTGTACAAAAAAGCCACCGCACCGGCCGCCAGCGCTCGCGCCCGGGCATCGTCGTCTGTGTGCGATGTGATGAAAACGATCGGGATCTGCGAGTTGGCGGCTCGCAGCTGGCTCTGAAGATCCAGTCCACTCATGTCTGGCATGCGCACATCAAGAATCAAGCAATCCGTATCGTGCAGTTCATTCGAGTTCAGGAACTCGCCGGCGGAAGAGAAACCATGCGTGCGCATTCCAACGGAGCGCAACAAGTTGTTAAGCGAGTTCCTGACAAAATCGTCATCATCTACAATTGAAATGAGCGGAGCAGGCGGCATGGAGTGATACCTCCCTTCCCTTCTTATTGCGTTCTCAACACGCCTTTACTCGTAGTGTAACGTCGTGAAAAAAAAATTCTATTACGCTTTCGGCTGTTAGGATGGTACGTTTGGCAAGACACCCAGTACTTTAGGACAGGTGGTGGTATTCGCGAGCGTCGGCGGAAGTCGAACTGAATCTGCAGGGCCGGCTTGAATGGAACGACGGGTCAGGACAGTATTACTTCAGGGTAACGATTCCGAGCTTGTAGGCCATCTTGACCAGCTCGGCCAATGAATCGGCGCCCATCTTTTCCATGATCTGATGCCGGTGATTTTTGACTGTTGTCTCGCTGGTGCCAAGCTCTCCCGCTATCTGCTTGTTGAGTAGCCCGGCAACCACAAGCGTCATGACTTCACGCTCGCGCGGCGTCAACGAATCATACCGAATGTGGAGTTCGTCGTTTTTGGCCCGCTGGTCGCGAGTCGTGCGGTCGCGTTCGAGCGCCTGCTGAATCGCATCGAGCAGTTCCTGGTTACGGAAGGGTTTGGTCAAAAACTCCACGGCTCCGGCCTTCATCGCTTGCACGGTCATGGGAATATCGCCGTATCCAGTGATGAATATGATCGGGACCTCTATTTTGGCTTCGGCCATGCGCTTTTGCAGGTCGAGCCCGCTAAGCCCCCGAAGCCTCACGTCGAGCACCAGGCAGGCGGGCACATCCGGGCGCTTGCTCCGCAGAAAGTCCTGCGCTGACGCGAAGACTTCTACATGCAAGCCCACCGAGCGCATCAGATTCTTCAATGAGTCGCGGGTCTGTGCATCGTCATCCACCACAAATACCATCGCGTCCGGTTCGCTCATGCCAGTTCCTCGCTCGTTGGCAGGGTGAAATGAAACGACGCGCCGCGATCGCGATTGCTGATCGCCCAGAGCCGGCCGCCATGGACCTGCACGATCGAGCGACAGATCGCCAGTCCCATTCCCATGCCTTGAGGCTTGGTCGTATAAAAGGGCTCGAAGAGACGTTCAAGGCTCTTTGAATCGAGCCCCGGACCCGAATCTCGTACAACTACCACCACACCCTTCGAGTCATCTGCCCCGGAGGAAATTAACAACTCTCGTGGACCGGCGGCTTGGGTCATCGCTTCAATAGCGTTCATCATCAGATTGAGCATCACTTGTTGCAACTGAATCCGATCCGCAAAAACGAGTGGCACATCATCCGAGAGTTGCGTCTCTAATGCTACGGCATTTCGTTGCATCTCGTTACGCGCCAGCCCGATGATTTCACGTATCATTTGGTTGATGTCGAGCCAATCTTTTTGAGGCGGAATCTTTTTAACCAAGGCGCGAATTCGGGTGATGATTTCGCTCGCTCGTTGAGCGTCATCCATCATAAGGGCAACTGAATTCCGCGCTTCTTCCAGGTTTTCTGCATCGAGCCAGCCCAAACAGGCGCCGGCATTGTTGACGAGCGCGCCGAGCGGCTGGTTGATTTCATGGGCAATCGAGGCAGTCATCTCTCCCAACGTCGCCACCCGCGTGACGTGGGCCAACTCCATCTGCGCGTCCCGCAGCGCCTCTTCGGCTCGCTTGCGCTCGGTGATATTGTCAACGATCGCGAGCAAAAACCGCGGAGTGATCTGCTTGCCCGACACCAGAGAAACGTGGACGTGCACCCAGATCAAGTTGCCGTCCTTGCGCCGGTAACGCTTCTCCATCTCGAAGTATTGCCGTTTTCCCTCCAGAAGCTCGGTGGTCAACTCCGAATTGGCATCTCGGTAGTCCTCGTGCGTAATATCCAAGAACGACAACTCGCGGAGTTCTTTCTCTAAGTACCCCAGCATTTTCTGATAGGCTAAATTGCCGGCCAGGAAGCGACCACTGGGATTCGCCAGCGCGATGCCAGCGGCGGAGTTGTCGAAGACCGCCCGCCACCGCTCCTCGCTCTCGCGCAGCGCTTCTTCGGCACGCCGCCGCTCGGTGTTTTCTCTTCGACGATTGTGCAAGCCAATGGCCGCCTGGTTGGCCGCTACTCCCAGGAGGAGCCTCTCCGTCTCGGTGGGGAAATCAGCTCGCTGAGAGCCGGCTAGCAATACGCCCACCTCATCTTGAAGCCCCAGCTTGAAGGACGCAATCGAGATCTCTCCTTTTCCGATCGGATTTGGCATCATTAAAGGCGATGTGCGTGGATCACCCGTCAACCACGGGTTGAGCAATTGGCCGATCTCTTGCGGCTGAGCACTTAAATTTCGCGGACCGGCCAGCCGGACCATCTCGACTGGCGTGCCGCCAATCGAATCGTTCAGCCGTGCGTATGCAAAGTCCAAGCGCAGCATACCCAGCAGCACGTCGAGCAAAGTACCAGAACGCTGATCAGATCGTTGATGCAGGCCTTGAGATTCCTGATCTCATCGGCTGGATGTTCCATCTCGATCGCCTCGTAGATAGTGGTTAGGCCTTATCTAACCTGACCGGTGCCGCTGCCCTCATCATGGCGCGCTCCCCCCACCGGTTGGCAACATGAACTGAAACGTTGCTCCTCTACTGTCATTCTGTGTCGCCCAGAGCCGGCCGCCATGGGCCTGCATGATTGAGCGGCAGATCGCCAGTCCCATTCCCATCCCTTGCGGCTTGGTCGTATAAAAGGGTTCGAAGAGACGCTCAAGGCTCTTTGAATCCAGCCCCGCACCCGAATCTCGTACAACTACCACCACACCCTTCGAGTCATCTGCCCCGGAGGAAATTAACAACTCTCGTGGACCGGCGACTTGGGTCATTGCTTCAATCGCGTTCATCATCAGATTGAGCATCACTTGTTGCAACTGGATCCGATCCGCAAAAACAAGCGGCATGTCATCCGAGAGTTGCGTCTGTAACGCGATCTGATTTCGTTGCACTTCGCTTTGCCCGAGCCCGATCACTTCACGTATTGTTTGGTTGATGTCGAGCCAATCTTTTTGAGGTGGAGCCTTTTTAACCAAGGCGCGAATTCGGGTGATGATTTCGCTCGCTCGTTGAGCGTCATCCATCATAAGGGCAGCTGAATTCCGCGCTTCTTCCAGGTTTTCTGCATCGAGCCAGCCCAAACAGGCGCCGGCATTGTTGACGAGTGCGCCGAGCGGCTGATTGATTTCATGGGCGATCGAGGCAGTCATCTCTCCCAGCGTCGCCACCCGCGTGACATGAGCCAACTCCATCTGCGCAGTGCGAAATGCTTCTTCGGCGCGCTTGCGCTCGATGAACTGGCCAATCTGGCTTCCAATCGTAGCCATCGTATTGAACAGTTCCTTGTCGGGCTGCCTTATCTCACGGCTGAAAAGCTCCACAACTCCCAAAACCTCACTGCCCAATAGAACGGGAAAAGCGAAGCCTGCGTGCAGTCCTTCGCTCGCCGCGATGGGCGCGCGCGGAAAATTGGCATCACGGACGACATCGGGTATGTACATGGGCTCACGGCTGAACCAGACTCGACCCGGCAGCCCGATCCCGGGGATAAAAGTGGTCCCGCGGCTGGTGGCCTCAAATTCCGGGATCTCTATGGATTCTTTATGCCAAACCTCGACGCAGCGTAGTACGCCCGCCTCTATGTCTAGGCTCCATAGCGCCCCCACGTCCCATACAAGAGACTCACATACAGCCTGAAGAATTTTTGGAGTTGCTTCTTGGAGAGTAGCCGCCTGCGCCAGGATCTGTGTGACTGTGTGTTGCGCCATGAGACGTTGCTCGGCGCGCTTACGCTCGGTGATGTCAATCGCGGCTCCGACAAATTCTACGATGTCGCCTGACTCGCTCACGATGGGGTGGCCGACACTGTGGATGTTTTTAATCGTTCCGTCCGGAAGAACAAGCCGAAACTCGGATTCAAAATCAGCTTTTTTGACGTGAGCCTCTTTATAGGCTTGTTCGACGCTGAGCCGGTCTTCAGGATGCATTCTCGTAAAAAAGAAATCACTGACCGCAGCATTATCCTCGGTTTGGATGCCCCACATTCGAACCGTTTCCGGCGAGATTGTCACTTTTCCCGATGAAAGGTCATGGGTCCAGCTGCCCGTGCGGCTCAGTCGTTGGGCGTCAAGCAGAGATGCTTCACTACGTCGCAATTTCTCTTCGGCTTTCTTGCGGTCATCAATATCGGTGAACAAGAGATACCAGCGGACAACCCGATCTTCATCGTCGCGTAGAGGGAGAGCGCGCGCCTGAAACCAGCGGTACACGCCGTCAGCGTGGCGGAGACGGTGCTCAGAGTCATGAGGTTGCTCCGTCTCGACAGCGTACTTCCATTCGGTTAGCACCCGAGGGAGATCATCCGGATGAACTGCATTCGTCGTGCGCCAACTCTGCAATTCCTCGAGCTTCTTGCCGAAATATTTCAGGACTTGACCGTTGACAACTTCGAGCTCACCTTTCGCAGTCGTGATAGCGACGAGACCGGGAATGCTTTCAACAGCCAGCCGAAACTTGTATTCGCTCGCGCGCACGGTTTCCTCGGCGCGCTTACGATCGTCAATCTCCATCGTGATTCCGTACCACTTCAGGATATTTCCTTGCTCATCTCGAAGCGGTACGGCACGAGCCAAAAACCAGCGGTATTCCCCATTCGCCGCACGCCTGCGTGCCTCATTTTCGAACGGCGTGCCGGTAGCCAACGACGCGCGCCACTTCTCCAAGTGTCGATCAATGTCGTCGGGGTGGACCGCGGTTTGCCAACCTGCGCCGGATGCATTTTCCTCCGACAAACCCGAGTGGTCCCGCCAGTGTCGACTCACGAAATCAATGGTGCCGTCGGGCAAAGCGGTCCAAACACTGATCGGAATGGTTTCGATCACATTCCGAAGCTCCTTCTCGCTACGCAGGACCGCTTCCTCGGCCCGTTTCCGCTCCGTCACGTCCATTACCGCGCCTACAAACTCGCAATTACCGGATGCATCCTGTAATGCGTGAGCTAGCGCGTGGACGTGCTTGACTCTCCCATCAGGCAGCAGCAAACGATAGGCATGTTCGAAATGTGTCGCCCCCCCAGAGGCACGATCGATGACTTCATGAAAATCGACCCGGTCCTCGGGATGGACGCGCTGCACCGCTAAGTCTATTGTTGGCTTAAGCGCACGGTCGTATTCGAAAATACAATACGTTTCGTCTGACCAGACAATTTCTCCGCCGTCAGGTCTCCATCCGAAGCTGCCTGTGTGACTGAACCTTTGAGCTCCGGTCAGGTACGCTTCGCGACGGTGCAGCTCCTGCGTCAGTAGCTCTTGCTCGGTGACGTCTATGGCGCTGCCGACGTACTTTGTCAGCCTTTGGTTTTGGACGACAGGAGCACCGACGCAGCGGATGTACCGAACCTCGCCGTCGGGTCGCACGATGCGCTTGGTGGCATCAAAGTGCGAAGGTTCCGCCAGAACTCGCTTGATCAGCTCTGCCATGAACTCGCGATCCTGTGGGTGCACACAATCCAGGTATTCCTGAACGGTAGGCGCTTTGCTGGCCGGCTCGAGGCCGTGCATCCGAAATAGTTCAGGAGACCAGTAGTCGAACCCGGCAGCATCAAAGGCCCAGCTGCCCATGTGGGCAAGGCGCTGCCCTTCGGCGAGATAAGACTCGCTTCTTTGCAGCTCCTCGGCGCTTCGGCGGAGCTGTTCTTCGGCACGTTTGTAATCCTCGATGTCCATGCTCGAGCCATACCACTTGAGAATTTTTCCATGTTCGTCGCGGAGCGGGACCTTGCGGTGCAGCATCCGGCGATATTCTCCATCGGCTTGCCGCACGCGCGTTTCATATTCGAAGATTTCTCCACTTGCCAAGCAGGCACGCCACTTGTCGACAATGCCCGCAACGTCGTCGGGATGAACCGAGGCTGTCCATTTCCAGCCCTCAACGTCATCGAGTGAGACTCCCAGGTATTCCACCCAACGTTTGTTGAAGTAATCGAGGTAGCCGTCGGGCCGGGAGGTGTGGATCAGGGCAGGTGTCGTATCGATAATCAGTCGAAGCCGATTTTCCAACCGCTGACGAGCAGCGATATTGTCAAAGTCGTTTTTGAGGTCGCGCTCCTGGAGCGATCGCAGTGTCTTTAGCCTGAGGGTAAAGAGATCTGACCACTGCCGCAGTCGCTCTACAATTGGCTCGTCGAGTTTGCCCGGATCATCGGCATAGATGGTTAGTGCACCGAACAGTGTGCCGTCGGATTTTAATGGGAGGGAGAGTGCCGAAGTGTAGCCGCGTTCCAGCGCCGCCGCGCGGATTGGAACGACCAATGGACTATCAGCAATGGCTTTGATGCAGCATGACTCACCGGCTTGAATGGCCAAAGTTGCCGGAGTCTCAGAGCAGCCTGTCTCGTTTAAAAATCCATCCTGATCTCCTGCTTGTGCGACGAGCCGGATAGAGTTGCTCGTGCCTGGTTCCGTAAGGCCAACCCAGGCCAGCCGAAACCCGCAATTATTTACCAGGGCGTTACAGACGGATTGAAGGAGATCTTGCTCGTCGACCGCTTGAGCGAGCGCGCGGCCGCAATTGATGACCACGGTTTGCGCTAGCCGATCGGAGCCTTCGGTGTTCAAACGGTCCTCTTGCTCGGCTTGAGTGCGCATGGATTTGCAGAACAAGTTCCATGTCACTGGTCGTCGAAGAGTTTGAGCCCTAATCCAATCCAATTGAATTTGAGTTGTCAAGCTCACCGGTTAAAGAAGCTGTAGGGTGTTAGGTGGGGCAAGCTCGCACATAGTTTTGATTTTCGGCAATGAACTAGAGGTCCCCCATGCATGAGGGCAGGAATCCAGCCAAGCAGGTTCGCCCGAGCTCGTTGCGGTTAATCTCATCGAGCATTTCGTGTCGTCCACCCTCATAGAAAATTCCATGATGTTTGAAATGCCAGCCGATCGCTCGTTTGGTCGCCGCTAGCTAAGATCATCGGAATCGAACTGATCCCCGACTCTGAGCGCATGGGCGCAATACGGCCAACGAAGTGAGAGATCTTTCTTCAGTCCGATTTTCGGGGGAGTCACTGAAAATCAGAGCTAAAAGCCAAAGTCGCTTGGCTCGAAGAATAGCATCCCATGTTGTTTCGCCCGGAGGAAGAAACCTTACTTCACACATTTGGACCGAGCGTCTTACGGCTCGTTCAAATGTTTATTTTGCAAATATGCCTGCCGTGCGTGCTTTCGCGAAACTTGCTATCGAAGAACTGCTTTGCGTGGCGGCGCGCGCCAGAAAAAGAAGTATTCCCACCAAAAACAAGCCAGATAAAAGCAGGTGAACACGCTTCATATCTTACCCATGCACTAATTTCGCGCCAGCTTTGTCGATTGCATTAACCACACCAACACTGCAATCAAAACTGTCCCGGTGATCCCGTAGAGTGCCCAACTGTGTTGAGCGAATAAAGCTGCGACGCCGTGAATGTCGCGGCCCAAATAGTATGTCCCGAGACTCCAAACGCAACTCCAAAGGATCGCGCCTGCAATGTTGTAGATCGTAAAAGTCGAGAACGGCATGCGCATCACTCCGGCGACAATCCCATTTAGCTGGCGAAATCCGTCCAGAAAGCGTCCGAAGACAATGACGAGGCCGCCGCGTCGCCTAAAGATATCCTCCATGTGCTTTTGCCGTCGCGCGCTGAGACGAAGCTTGTTGAGCAGAATGTCACCACCCCACCGGCCCAGTGCATACCCACCGGTGTTCCCGAGTGTCGCCGAAGCGGCTACGATAAAGAAAAGCCATAGGATATTCATCCGTCTCTGACCAGCCTCCACAGCCCCCGCAATCACTACAGCTTGTCCCGGTACTGGAATTCCGATGCTGTCGGCCAAAACGGCGCCGGCGACAATCGCATAGCCATAGCGATCTAGCAGCCGCTGCATTTCGGCAACATACCGCTCGAACTTGTGCTCCATCGAGATCGCGCCATTCTCTTCGCTACCAACAGCTCCAGCGGAGGCGGCACAACCCCACCCCACACAAGATAGCGCCAGCAACACGGTTAGCGCCGCCGAACCGAAGAACGCAGCGCAGCGACTCACGGTCACTCTCCGTTACCTCCTCGATCGCCCCAACAGAACGTGTGGGTGTCTAGCCGGACGACAATCCGCGTGAATGTGTTTCTCATCGGGCGAAGCGCGCTTGGTTGTTTAGATTTCGTGCTGATTCCAGTAGTTCAAACGATCGCGGATGTGTCACAGTGAGAGTTGGGCGTCCCGGCGGGATCGCAGACGTTTTTGAAACCATGTCGCCTCAGGCCGCTTCCAGTTTTGTAGAAGGAGACTGTCTCCAATGTCTACACCATTGTTGTCGATCAACGTTGTAGAAAAAATAATCTGCCGGGAACTCACAACCATTTCTGCTGAAACCTGCAAACTTACACTGATGAACTCAATCGCTCGTGATGCACCTGGTCAGAGAGAGCTTTTACCCTCACTGACCAGGGTCGGTGGAATTAGTCCTCGTAGTTGTTCTCAAACCGATGCTGTCGGTCTAATTCCTGTTCTTGCTGTTGATCTTTTCCGGCCGGCTTTTCACTGCACGGGCCGTAGTAGTCAATCACATCACCGGAGTTTGCGTCCTTAAGAATCGGCTTGTCCGAATCTAAAGTACGACCCTCAATGGCGGGGAATTGCTCATGGCAGTAACTGCCTGCGGTGAGCGGAACCTTTTCTATCACTCCGTCCGCAGCGGTTGCGCTGTTTACAACACCTAGCGCGCCAATCAAAAGCAAGCCGGCAAAAAATGCGCTTGTGATTTTCATCATTCTCACCTCCTTTCTTATAGGCGACATGTCGCAATCGATGTGCCGAGCGGGTAAAAGACCATTTGCAATGCCGAACAAGGTCGTAATAAAAGCGAAATTATAGTCGCTTAATAGAGTTCGTAATCAGGTGCAGCAAAGAATCGTGTCGATTTATCGACAGCTGACAAGCTCACGTAGCAAGACCCGACGGAGGATTTCATGCCTTAACTTAAGCGCGCTCGCTACGTTTCAAGAGTAAATAGCTTAGAGATGAATCAGCGGCGCATGGACGTCGCTCTCGGAAGCATAGTAGATATGCTGACGATCTCTTCAATGAATGAAGAAGTTGATTGGGTTGTGGGGGGATGACTAATCACTAAGATTGCTTTGCGCGACGCAGCTCAGTAGTACCGCTGCGCCAAACTTCAGTTCCACGTCACTTGGCGGTGGACAATTATATCGCGGCCGTAGTCGTCCACTTCGATGGTCGGATCACACCAACAGAAGTCCGAGTCAAAATGAACCAGACCTATTGGCATATCGACAGGTTTGAGTGCGGCTAATAGCTCGGTCGGATTTTCGATCTTCATGATGGAATCTCCGTTGATCAATTCGACGCAATGCACGCTACAAAGCCCCGTTGATTATTTGGAACCGATGTTACTGCTCCGTCTGAGCAACCTAGGAGCAAGGGTTATGCCAAATGGACGCGAGTGCTCACGGCGTCCGAGCATCCCGAGTTTGGCGGGCGCATCGTTAGAAACGACCAATCGAAGTGACCGTGTCGGATTGACGTGGTGTCAACGGGCGAGCAGCTGCCGGCCGATTGGCACTTCGATGCGAATCTAAGGTGTGCAGGCAAGATTGCGAATGACGAGAATGAATCCGTCCCGAAGATTGGCGGGCAGGTCGAATAAATCGAGATCACTTTCCGGTCTCGCACGCGCCATAAATAAAATGATGCCACAGCGGGCACAGTTTTAAGAGTCGCCGAACTGCTAGATCGACGAGGAGCGATGCGAATTGGGACGATGGACCAGAGATCGATACGAGAATTGCGGAAAGCCGCGCTAACGGATGGTGAAATTTATCGTGCTCGACGTCGGCGCGCTGTGCCGCGCGATTTCTTTGTCCTGCGCTGCATGGGAGATTCAGTTGAACTTTCGGTTTTGATCGGTACCGGACGAGCAACATTTGCCGAGCCGCATTGAGCAGTCAGTGAAGCAAACTCGTTAAGTGCCCGAACCAAGTAACCATACCACCCGCGGCTCATTTCTTTGCCTCCAGCGTTTTATCTTATTTGTCGTTGCAGGTTGCGTGCCACTCAGCGTCCGGAATGTTCTAGAAGGTCGCGGACATACGGACTCGGTTCGGAATCGCCAAGAAGTTCGGCAGTTTGCTCGCTGCGATAATTCACCGAGCAAAAAGTCTCCGGGCCATCGACGCTGGCTTCCTTGTTCTATCCGTCCGGCTTGTATCGCTAGCCGCAGGAGGAGACTCGCATAAACCGTGCTTTTCA
>Ga0193716_1000597_pt1 | contig 21946 bp, 23 predicted proteins | sample U2c1metaG_FD_145901 | JGI IMG/M metagenome (GOLD analysis project Ga0193716, IMG submission 145901) | Soil microbial communities from a riparian zone of the East river system, Colorado, United States - U2c1 | ecosystem: Environmental > Terrestrial > Soil > Riparian zone | place: USA: East River...
CGCGATGATCAGGATCGGCACCAGTACGGCGGTCAGCACCACCAGGGCCAGGGCGATGCCGTCGACTCCGAGGATGTACCCGGTGCCGAACGACGGGATCCATTGCCGGTCCTCGACGAACTGGTATTGCGCTCCGGCGGGGTCGAATTCGACCGCGAGTCCGACCGTGATGGCGAGCACGGCCACCGAGATGCCAAGCGCGACGTACTTCGCGAGGTGCCGCGCAGCCGCGGGCAGCAGGATCACCAGTGCTGCCCCTGCCATCGGGACCGCCCACAGCACGGTCAACCACGGCACGCCGTTCACCAGACCCTCGCAACCAGGACCGCCGCGATCAACAGCGCGGCGCCGCCGAGCATCGAAAGCGCGTACGAGCGGGCAAACCCGGTTTGAAACTGCCGCAACCGTTCCGACGCGTCTCTGATCAGCGCGGCCAGCCCCCGTGAGGCCCCGTCGACGGCGTCGTCGTCGATCTCGACGAGGCCGGCGGTGAGCATCTGACCCGGTCGCATCAGGACGTCCTCGTCGAACTTGTCGCCGTAGAGATCGTTGCGGGCCGCCACGGTGAGCGCGGACCCGTGGGGCGCGGTCTCGGGTATCGGGCGGGTCGCGTACATCCGGTAGGCGATGCCGACACCGATGGCGACCACCGCCAGCGTGATGGTCGTCATGACCCACACCGGCACAGAGTGTTCGGCCTCGTGTGCGCCAACGACCGGCTCGAGCCAGTGCTCGAGGGTGCCGCCGATGGCGAGCAGGCCACCGGCGCCTACCGATCCCACGGCCAGCACGATCATCGGCCACGTCATGGACTTTGGTGATTCGTGCGGATGCGCATCGTCGCGCCAACGCTTCTCGCCAAAGAACGTCATCAGCATCACCCGCGTCATGTAGAACGCGGTGATGCCTGCGCCCAGCAGGGCCGCGCCGCCGAGCAACAGGCCACGGACTCCGCCTGCGGCGAAAGCGGTTTCGATGATGGCGTCCTTGGAGAAGAAGCCCGCGAACGGTGGCACGCCGATGATCGCGAGGTAGCCGAGGCCGAACGTGACGAACGTGATCGGCATGTAGGTGCGCAGCCCGCCGTACCGGCGCATGTCGGTTTCGTCGTTCATGCCGTGCATCACCGAACCGGCGCCGAGGAACAGTCCGGCCTTGAAGAACCCGTGGGTGAGCAGGTGCATGATCGCTATGGCGTAGCCGGCCGGTCCCAGCCCGGCGGCCAGCACCATGTACCCGATCTGCGACATGGTGGACGCAGCGAGGGCCTTCTTGATGTCGTCCTTCGCGCAGCCGATCACCGCGCCGAACAACAAGGTGACCGCACCCACGATGACGACGCCGACCCTGGCATCGGGGGCCAGGTCGTACACCGGCCCGGACCGCACGATCAGGTAGACACCCGCGGTGACCATGGTCGCCGCGTGGATCAGCGCCGACACCGGGGTGGGGCCCTCCATCGCGTCGCCGAGCCAGGACTGCAGCGGCACCTGCGCGGACTTGCCGCACGCGGCGAGTAGGAGCAGCAATCCGATCGCGGTCAGTGTGCCGGACGACATCTCGTCGGCGGCACCGAAGACGCCCGCGTAGGACACGGTGCCGACGTTCGCGAACATCACCATCAGCGCGAGTGCGAGGCCGATGTCACCGACCCGGTTGACCACGAAGGCCTTCTTCGCCGCCGTCGCGGCTGACGGCTTGTGCGACCAGAAGCCGATCAGCAGGTACGACGCCAGGCCGACGCCCTCCCAGCCGACGTAGAGCCCGAGATAGTTGTCGGCAAGCACCAGAAGCAACATCGCCGAGACGAACAGGTTCAGGTAGCCGAAGAACCTTCTGCGGTCGGGATCGTCGGCCATGTAGCCGACCGAGTACAGATGGATCAGCGAGCCGACACCGGTGATCAACAGCACGAAGCACACGGACAGCTGGTCCAGTTGAAGGCCGAAGTCGACCTGTAGGCCGGCCACCGGGACCCAGGAGAACAGCCGTTCGTGAATCGTCCTGTCGTCGACGGTCCGGTTGAGCAGGTCGACGAACAGCACCAGACCGACGACGAAGGAGGCAAGCGCGGTCGCGCACCCCAGCAGGTGACCCCACGCATCGGTGGCCCGGCCGCCGAGCAGCAGGACCGCCGCACCCGCGAGCGGGAGCAGGATGAGGAGCCACACCGGAATCGTGCCCATCAGTGCTTCAGCAGGCTGGCCGCATCGACCGACGCCGATCGCCTGGCTCGGAAGATGGTCATGATGATGGCGAGGCCGACCACCACCTCGCACGCGGCGACGACCATGGTGAAGAACGCCACCACCTGACCGTCGAGGTGGCCGTGCATGCGGGAGAACGCGACGAACGCGAGGTTGGCGGCGTTGAGCATCAACTCGACGCACATGAACATCACGATGGCGTTGCGCCGCAACAGCACTCCGGCGGCGCCGATGGTGAACAGCGCAGCCGACAGATACAGGTAGTTGTCGGGATTCAAATTCTGCTCCTCGCGTGCGCGGGGTTCATCTCGCTCCGTTCTTGACCGTGCCGTTCGACGATGACTCCTCGCGCATGCTGCGGTGCGGCAGGATCGCGCTCACCGAATCTTTGGCGTCGGAGCCGTCGGGAAGTCGGGCCGCCATGTCGACGGCGTTGTGCCTGGCGTAGACGCCGGGGCTGGGTCGAGGCGTCGGGTGCCCGCCGGGAGCGAACCGCTCGATCGCGAGTTCCCGCTGGGTCTTTCGGCGGTCGAAGCGCTCCCGGTGGGCGAGCAGCATCGCGCCGAGGGCGGCCGTGATCAGCAGCGCGCTGGTCAGTTCGAACGCCCACAGGTAGCGGGTGAAGATCAGCGCCGCCAGACCCTGCACGTTGCCGCCGCTGTTCGCCTCGGTCAGCCCGGAGAAGCCTGCGACCGACACGTTGCCGATGCCACCGATGAGCAGGATGCCGAACGCAGCACCCGCAACGCAGGCGGCGATGCGTTGTCCGCGAATGGTTTCCACCAGGGAGTCCGCCGAGTCCACCCCGATCAGCATCAGGACGAACAGGAACAGCATCATCACCGCGCCGGTGTAGACGACCACCTGCACGATGCCTAGGAACAGTGCGTCCTGCGCGATGTAGAGCACGGCGAGGATGATCATCACGACTGCCAGGAAGATCGCGGAGTAGACCGCCTTGGGTGCGGCCACCACGGCGAGCGCACCGAGTACGGCAAGTACGGCGAGCACCCAGAACGTGACCTCTTCGGCGGTCGAGGTCCGGTACGCGGTCTCGGCGGCCAGCACCGCGAAATCGGCTGTCATTGCAGCGATTCCTTGGGGGTGGCCAAACCAGAGGCGGTGATGTTGCCGCGGTAGTAGTCCTCGTCGGTACTGCCCTCGGCCATGGAATGCGGGGGCGCCAGCATGTTCTGCAACAAGGGCGCGAGGAGTTTGTCCTTGCCGTAGATGAGATCGGAGCGGTTGTCGTCGGCCATTTCGTAGTCGTTCGTCATGGTCAACGCCCGGGTGGGGCAGGCCTCGATGCACAACCCGCATCCGATGCAGCGCAGGTAATTGATTTGGTAGACCTGGCCGTATCGCTCACCGGGCGAGAATCGCGCCTCCTCGGTGTTGTCGGCGCCCTCGACGAAGATGGCGTCCGCGGGGCAGGCCCATGCGCAGAGCTCGCAGCCAATGCACTTCTCAAGGCCGTCGTCGTACCGGTTGAGTTGGTGACGACCGTGGTACCGGGGCGCGACGGCGCCTGGCTTCTCCGGATACTCCTCGGTGACGCGCTTCTTGAACATCGTCTTGAACGTCACGCCGAAACCGGCTAGGGCGTCGATGAAATTAGGCATCTGCGGCCTCCCTCGAAGGGATTGGGGGAATCGGGAAGGCACCCGAGTCGGCGGCGGGTACGACGTCGACGGGGGCGCGCCTGCGTCGCAGGGTCCGCCACATGTGGGCGAGCAGGATCACGGCCACGAAGGCGCCGATCGTGCTGAGCAGCACCGCCCAGCCCTCATGACCCTTGACCTCGAATGTGCGCACGATCGCGACGGTCATGATCCAGGCAAGCGATATGGGGATCAGGACCTTCCAGCCCAGTGCCATGAACTGGTCGTAGCGCAGACGGGGAAGGGTGGCGCGCAGCCACATGAAGAGGAACAGGAATCCCCACACCTTGGCGACGAACCACAGCAGCGGCCAAAACCCGGTGTTGAAGCCGTCCCAGAGGCTGAACGGCCACGGTGCCTGCCAACCGCCGAGGAACAACGTGGTGGCGAGCGCCGACACCGTGGTCATGTTCACGTACTCCGCGAGCATGAAGATGGCGAAGCCCAGCGACGAATACTCAGTGTGGAAGCCACCGACCAGTTCGCCCTCGGCCTCGGGGAGATCGAATGGCGCCCTGTTGGTTTCCCCGACCATGGACGTGACGTAGATCAGGAACGACGGCAGCAGCAGGACGACGTACCAGACGTGCTGCTGTTTGGCGATGATCTCCGACGTCGACATGGTGCCGGAGTACAAGAACACGGCGGCGAAGCTCAGGGCCATGGCGATCTCGTAGGAGATCACCTGCGCACTGGAGCGCAGCCCGCCCAGCAGGGGGTAGGTGGAGCCGGATGCCCAGCCGGCCAGCACGATTCCGTACACGCCGATCGAGGTGACCGCGAGTACGTACAGCACGGCGACAGGAAGATCGGTCAGTTGCAGTGGGGTCTGGTGGCCGAACACGCTGACCATGCCGCCCATCGGGATTACGGCGAAGGCCATGATGGCGGGGATCACCGAGATGATCGGCGCCAGCAGGTAGACCGGCTTCTCGACGCCTGCCGGGATGAGGCCTTCCTTGAGCGCCAACTTGATTCCGTCGGCCAGACTCTGCAGCAGCCCCCACGGTCCGACCCGGTTGGGCCCAGGGCGGTACTGCATCCAGCCGAGCACTTTGCGTTCGGCGAGGATCGCCACCAACACGGTCAGCAAGAGGAACACGAAGATGCCCAACGCCTTCGCCAGCGTCAGCCACCACGGGTCGTGGCCGAACGAGGTCAGATCCGGATAGGTCACCTCTGGTCACCTCCTCGAACGTCGACGACGGCGCCGACGGAGACCCGCAGCGTTGAGGCCACCGTCGACCCGTGCGAGTTCAGCGGCAGCCACACGACGCGGTCGGGCATGTCGGTGATCTCCAGCGGCAAGGTGATCTCGCCGTGCCCGCTGCCGACGGTCACCGGATCGTCGTCGCTCACCCCGATCTCGGCGGCGGTGGCCGGGGACAGCCGGACGACCGAAGGCCGCGCCGTGCCAGCAAGGTGTGGCTCGCCGTCCTGAAGTCGGCCCGCGTCCAACAGCATTCGCCAACCCGCCAGAACGGCCTGACCGGCAGCCGGGACGGCCGGCGCCTGCCCGGATACGTCCGGATCCGCGGCCCGCGGCCCCTGCCACGTGCCCAGCCTGCCGAGTTCGTCGCGGACTGCGGCGGCGTCGCCGAGGCCCAGATCGACGCCGACCTCCTCGGCCAACGCGGCGAGCACCCGCGCATCCGAGGTGGCAGTCGGTGGCAGCGCGGGGGCGAACGGCCGGGAGCGACCCTCCCAGTTCACGAACGTGCCCGCCTTCTCGGTGACGGTGGCGACGGGGAAGACGACGTCCGCGCGGTCGGTGACGGCGCTGTGACGCAGCTCCAGGCTCACCACGAACGGCTTGGCGCCCGAACCGTCCAGGGCAGCCAGTGCCGCCGCAGGGTCGGGCAGGTCGTCGAGTTCCACGCCGCCGATCAGCAGTGCGCCCAGCGCGCCGTCGGCGGCCGCCTCGAAAATGCTCGATGCATCGCGCCCTGGGGCGGCAGGCAGTTCGTGGACGTTCCACGCCGCGGCGACTTCGGCACGGGCGTCGGGATCGCCGACGGGCCTGCCGCCGGGCAGAAGGTTCGGTGCCGCACCGGCTTCCAGCGCACCGCGGTCGCCTGCACGCCGCGGCACCCAGCCGATGCGCGCCCCCGTCGCGCGGGCCAACCGCAGCGCCGCCGAATAGCCGCCCGTCGCGGTCGCCAGCCGTTCGCCGACCAGGATCACCGCACCCGGTTGCCGCAACGACTCGTCGTCGTGCAGGGCGTCGAGTGCGGCCGCCTCGCCACCCGGTGCTGTGGCGGTGAGCGTGCCGCCCATCTTCGTCAGCCCGTGGGTGGCGAATGGCGCGATAGCGGTGACCTTCAGGCCGTGCTTGCGGAATGCCTTGCGCAGCCGAAGGAAGACGATCGGCGACTCCTCCTCTGGCTCGAACCCGACGAGCACTACCGCGGGTGCTGCCTCGAGGTCGGCGTAGGTCACCGACATCTGCTGGCCGGCCACCGCGGCGGCCAGGAACTGCGCCTCCTCGTCCGAGTGTGCGCGGCTACGGAAGTCGATGTCGTTGGTGCCCAAGACGATCCGAGTGAACTTCGAATAGGCGTAGGCGTCCTCGAGCGTGGTCCGGCCGCCTACCAGCACGCCCGTGCGGCCGCCCGCCGCGCTGAGCCCGCGCACGGCGATCGCCACCGCCTCCGACCACGACGCAGGGCGTTGGCTGCCGTCGGCCTCGCGCACCAGCGGAGTGGCGATACGGTCACCCTGTTTGGGGTACGCGAACGCCCAGCGCCCCTTGTCGCAGTTCCACTCCTCGTTGACCTCGGGATCGTCACCGGCCAAGCGGCGCAGCACCTTCCCGCGCCGATGATCGGTGCGCTGAGCGCAGCCCGAGGCGCAGTGCTCACACGCGCTTGGCGAGGACACCAGGTCGAACGGGCGAGCCCGGAACCGGTAGGCGGTGCCGGTCAGCGCTCCCACCGGGCAGACCTGCACGGTGTTCCCGGAGAAGTACGAGTCGAACGGGGTATCGGTGGCGATGCCAACCTGTTGCAGCGCACCGCGTTCGAGCAGTTCGATGAAGGGATCCCCGGCGATCTGATTCGAGAATCGCGTGCACCGCGCACACAACACGCACCGTTCCCTGTCGAGTAGCACTTGCGACGACAGGTTGATCGGCTTGGGGAAGGTTCGCTTGACGTCGTCGAACCGGGTGTCGGCCTGGCCGTTCGACATCGCCTGGTTCTGCAGCGGGCATTCGCCGCCCTTGTCGCACACCGGACAGTCGAGCGGGTGGTTGATCAGCAGCAATTCCATCACCCCGTGCTGGGCCTTGTCGGCGACCTCCGAGGTCAGCTGTGTCCGGACGACCATGTCGGGGGTGACGGTGATGGTGCACGACGCCATCGGCTTGCGCTGGCCCTCGACTTCGACCAGGCACTGACGGCAGGCGCCGACCGGTTCCAGCAGCGGGTGGTCACAGAACCGGGGGATCTGGATGCCCATCAGCTCCGCCGCGCGGATCACCAGGGTGCCCTTGGGCACGCTGAGCTGATGGTCGTCGATGGTCAGGGTAACGAGCTCGACGTCCGGCGCGCTTGGCGTCGTCGGTTCGGTCTTCTTCTCCGCCATCGTCATGTGAGCGCCACCTCCGCTGCGAGCATCGATGCGTGCGGGTCGAACGGGCACCCGCCGTCAAGGTGCGCGACGTACTCGTCACGGAAGTACTTGATCGACGAGAGGATTGGGCTCGCCGCGCCGTCGCCGAGCGCGCAGAACGACTTGCCGTTGATCGCATCGGCGATGTCGAGCAGCTTGTCGAGATCGGCTTCACCTGCCTGACCGGTCTCGAGCCGCTCGTAGATCTGGGCCAGCCAGTACGTGCCCTCGCGACACGGTGTGCACTTGCCGCATGATTCGTGGGCGTAGAACTCGGTCCAGCGGCGCACCGCCCGCACCACGCATGTGGTCTCGTCGAAGATCTGCAGCGCTTTGGTGCCGAGCATCGAGCCGACCTTGGCCATGTTCTCGTAATCCAATGGCACGTCGAGGTGTTCGGCCGTCAGCAGCGGGGTGGACGATCCGCCGGGTGTCCAGAACTTCAGCTGGTGACCCGCCCGCACTCCGCCTGCATAGTCGAGGAGTTCGTTCAGCGTGATGCCCAACGGCGCCTCGTACTGGCCGGGCCTGGTGACGTGGCCGGACAGCGAGTACAGCGTGAACCCCGGCGACTTCTCCGAGCCCATCGACTTGAACCAGTCGATGCCGCCGCGTATGACGGCGGGCACGCTCGCGATCGACTCGACGTTGTTGACCACCGTCGGGCAGGCGTAGAGGCCCGCGACGGCGGGGAACGGCGGCCGCAGCCGAGGCTGGCCGCGCCTGCCCTCCAGCGAGTCCAGCAGCGCGGTCTCCTCGCCGCAGATGTAGGCGCCAGCGCCCGCGTGCACCACCAGGTCGAGGTCGAAGCCCGTGCCGCGGATGTCGGTGCCCAGGTATCCGGCCGCGTAGGCCTCGTCGACGGCGTGCTGCAACCGGCGCAGTACCGGCACCACCTCGCCGCGCACGTAGATGAACGCATGACGGGCGCGGATGGCGTAGGCCGCGATGATCGCGCCCTCGACCAGCACGTGCGGCGTGGCCATCATGAGCGGAATATCCTTGCAGGTACCGGGTTCCGACTCGTCGGCGTTGATCACCAGATAGTGCGGCTTGGCACCCGCGCCGTCCGGGCCCTGCGGGATGAACGACCACTTCTGACCGGTGGGGAAGCCCGCACCGCCGCGGCCGCGCAGTCCGGAGTCCTTGACGAGGGCGATGACCGCGTCGGGGTCCATCGCCAGCGCGGTCGACAGTGCCTGATAGCCGTCGTGGTCCAGGTAGGTCTGCAGCGTCCAGGATTCGGGATCGTCCCAGTAGGCGCTGAGCACGGGGGTGAGCGTCACGGCCGATCCCCATTCTTCGGCGGCACGTCCGCGGACGGTGCGGGCGCCGGTTCGTCACGGGCCGACTCCTTCGCGATCCGCTCGTCGTCGGGTCCCTCGGCCACCGCACTTGCATTGGCCACCGATGGCGCCTCCATGCCGCGCTCTTGGGCGACCCGCAGTCCGGCCAGCGTCGCCTCGCCTGCGGCGCCGTCATTGGCACCCGGCCGTTGATCGGGGAAGCCGGCCAGGATGCGGGCCGTCTCACGGAACGTGCACAGCTGTGCGCCGCGGGTGGGCGATACCGGCCAGCCGTCACGCAACTGGTCGACGAGATCCCGTGCCGACGAGGGTGTCTGGTTGTCGAAGAATTCCCAGTTGACCATCACCACGGGCGCGTAGTCGCACGCGGCGTTGCATTCGACGTGGTCCAGGGTGACCTTGCCATCTTCGGTGGTCTGCCCTGCATGCACGCCGAGGTGTTCCTCGAGCACCTCGAGGATCGCGTCGCCGCCCATGACCGCGCACAGCGTATTGGTGCACACCCCGACCAGGTAGTCGCCCGTTGGGGTTCGCCGGTACATCGAGTAGAACGTCGCGACCGCGGTGACCTCAGCCGGGGTCAGGTCGAGTTGCCCTGCACAGAAGGCGATTCCGGCCGGAGTGAGATAGCCCTCCTCGGCCTGCACCAGATGCAGCATGGGCAGAAGGGCGGACCGTGGGCTGGGGTAGCGGCCGATGATCGCGGCGGCATCGGCGGCGAGCCGGGTCGTCACGTCGGCCGGATAGGACTGCGACCCGCGGGTGATGGGCGGTCCCGGTTCGTCGGGCCGGGGCCCGAGGCGCAGTTCGATCGCCGTCACCTGTCGACACCTCCCATTACCGGATCGATCGACGCCACCGCCGAGATCGCATCAGCGACCATGCCGCCCTCGCACATCGCCGCCACCGCTTGAAGATTGGTGAACGACGGGTCGCGGTAGTGCACGCGGTAGGGCCGCGTGCCACCATCGGACACCATGTGCACGCCGAGCTCGCCACGAGGCGACTCGACCGCGACGTACACCTGCCCGGCGGGCACCCGGATGCCCTCGGTGACCAGTTTGAAGTGATGGATCAGGGCTTCCATCGAGCCGCCCATGATCTTGGCGATGTGTTCGTTCGAGTTGCCAAGACCGTCGGGCCCGAGTTTGAGGTCGGCAGGCCAGGCGAGTTTCTTGTCGGTGAGCATCACCGGTCCTGGCTTGAGTCGATCGACACACTGCTCGACGATCTTGAGCGACTCCCGCATCTCCCGCACCCGGATCAGGTAGCGGCCGTAGGCATCGCACTCGTCGGTGGTGATCACGTCGAATTCGTAGTTCTCGTACCCGCAATACGGTTGGGCACGGCGCAGGTCGTGCGGCAGTCCGGTGGAGCGAAGGATCGGGCCGGTGATGCCGAGCGCCATGCAGCCCGTGAGATCCAGGTAGCCGACGCCGACGGTGCGGGCCTTCCAGATGTAGTTCTCGTTGAGCAGGTTCTCCAGATCGGTGAGCTTGTCGGGCATGGTCCGCAGCAGCTCCTCGAGCTGCGGCATCGCCTCGTCGGGCAGGTCGACGGCCACCCCACCGGGCCGGATGTAGGCATGGTTCATGCGCAGGCCGGTGATGGTCTCGAACACCGCCAGCACCTGTTCACGTCCGAGGAAGCCGAAGAACATGGCCGACATGGCGCCCAGTTCCATGCCTCCGGTCGCCAGGGCGACGAGGTGGCTGGAGATCCGGTTGAGCTCCATCAGCATCACCCGGATGACGGTGGCCCGCTCGGGGATGTCGTCGGTCACGTCGAGTAACTTCTCGACGCCGAGGCAATACGCCGTCTCGTTGAAGAACGGCGACAGGTAGTCCATCCGCGTGACGAACGTGACGCCCTGCGTCCAGTTGCGGTACTCGAGGTTCTTCTCGATTCCGGTGTGCAGGTAGCCGATTCCGCAGCGGGCATCGGTGATGGTCTCGCCGTCGATCTCGAGGATGAGCCGCAGCACGCCGTGCGTGGACGGGTGCTGGGGTCCCATGTTGACGACGATGCGCTCGCCTGCGACGCCACTGTCCCTTGCGGCCTTGACGACTTCGTCCCAGTCTTCCCCGCCCACCGTGATCACGGTCTCGGGAACGTCTTGTTGCGTCATCAGTTGTAAGACCTCCGCTCGTCGGGCGGGGGGATCTTCGCCCCGTGGTACTCCACGGGGATGCCGCCCAACGGGTAGTCCTTGCGTTGCGGATGGCCGACCCAGTCGTCGGGCATCTCGATGCGGGTCAGCGATGGGTGCCCGTCGAACACGATGCCGAAGAAGTCGTAGGTCTCCCGCTCGTGCCAGTCCGTGGTGGGGTAGACCGAATACAGCGAGGGCACATGGGGATCCGCATCGGGTGCGGCCACCTCGACGCGGATCCGCCGGTTGTGCGTGATCGACATCAGCGGGTAGACCGCGTGCAATTCACGGTCGGCGTCGCTGGGGTAGTGCACTCCCGAGACACCAAGGCACAGTTCGAATCTCAAGGCTGCGTCGTCGCGCAATGCCTGCGCAACGGCGACCAGGTGCTCGCGGCGCACCTCGAGGGTGAGCTCGTCGCGGAACACCACGACGCGTTCGACGGCGGCGCTGAAGGCGTCCTCGCCGAGCACGGTGATCAGCCTGTCGACCACGTCGTCGAAGTATCCGCCATAGGGTCGCGGCGAACTGCCGGGCAGCACGACTTCGCGGATCAGCCTGCCGTATCCGGACGTGTCGCCGCTGCCCTCGACGCCGAAGCTGCCCCGCCGCACGCCGATCAGTTCGGGCGACTCCCCGTCGCGGGTGCCATTCGCCTCGCTCATGACCGCAGCAGTCCCGTGAACTCGATGGTGGGCCGCGACGCGAGCGCCGCCTCCTCGGCCGCGGCGATGGCATCGGCGCGGTTGACCCCGAGTGGCATCTCCTGGATCTTGGCGTGCAGCATCAGGATCGCGTTCAGGAGCATCTCCGGCCGTGGTGGACAGCCGGGCAGGTAGATGTCCACGGGGACCACGTGGTCAACGCCCTGGACGACGGCGTAGTTGTTGAACATGCCGCCCGAGGATGCGCAGACGCCCATCGCCAGAACCCATTTGGGCTCGGCCATCTGGTCGTAGACCTGTCGCAACACCGGCGCCATCTTCTGGCTGACGCGCCCCGCGACGATCATCAGATCGGCCTGCCGCGGCGTCGCCGAGAACCGCTCCATGCCGAACCGGGCGATGTCGAATCGCGGTCCGGCAGTGGCCATCATCTCGATGGCGCAGCACGCAAGGCCGAACGTCGCGGGCCACAGCGATCCCTTGCGGACGTAGCCGGCCACCTTCTCCACCGTCGACAGCAGGATGCCGCCGGGCAAGCGTTCTTCGAGACCCATCTAGATCAGTCCCAGCTCAATCCGCCGCGCCGCCACACATAGGCGTACGCGACGAACACGGTGAGCATGAAGAGCAACATCTCGACGACCGCGAACAGGCCAAGCGAGCCGAACGAGACGGCCCACGGATAGAGGAACACGATCTCGATGTCGAACACGATGAACAACATCGCGGTGAGGTAGTACTTGACCGGGAATCGCTGGCCGGTGGTTTCGTGACCGGGGGAACCCGGCGCCATCGGTTCGATGCCGCATTCGTAGGCCTCGAGCTTGGCCCGGTTGTAGCGCCGCGGTCCGATGAGGACGGCGATGCCGACCGAACCGACGGCGAACGCGGCCGCAATGGCCCCGAGCACCAGAATTGGTACGTAAACGTTCATGCCGCTGTGTCGCTCCCTCGTTGGCTGTCGATGTGAGCTGAACCACAGCTTAGTCACGTTAACGGTTGGCCCGCCGTATTTTGGATAGGATCAAGTTTGATCACCGGGCGTCAGAATCCTCGCCCGCGTGCGACGCGAAGAGTGAACCGTCCCAGACTATTTCGTGCTGGTTACTGCACGACGGCGCGCAGCAGCGTGGCTACCGCCTCGCCAAGGGCAATCGGGTCGATCGGATGCGGCACAGCGGCCTCGGCGCGTGACCAAGAGGCCAGCCAGGCGTCGTCGGGACGGCCCGTCAGCACCAGGATCGGCGGGCAGTCGGCGATCTCGTCCTTCAGCTGCTTGGCCAGCCCCATCCCACCCGTCGGCGCTGCCTCCCCGTCCAGGATCGCCAGGTCGATGCCGCCCTCGTCGAGATTCTTGATCACGACGGCGGCCGTGGCGACGTCGAGGTAGGTCAGCTCGGGCAGGTCGGGGTGCACCCGCCGTCCGAGCGCCGATCGGACCTGGTCGCGGGTCAGCGCATTGTCGCTATAGACCAGGATCCGCAGGGGCGAGTCGGGCACGGAGCCGATGCTACGGCGCGTCCGTGGCGCGCGGCGTGAATACGGCGTCACCTTCCAGCCGGGTGGCGTCCGGGATCATGCCCGCCATATTGCCGTCGACGCCAAAATCCTTGCGGCTGATCTCTGCCTTGGTGGTGATCCGGACGACGCCGTCGCCGAGCAGCTTCACCGTGGCGGGCAGGACGAGTCGGCGTTCGATCCGTTTGATGGTGATGGTGGCGTCGAGGTCAAGCGTGTCCGCGCCGGTGACCGTCGCGCCGTGTACGTCGATGCTGATCACGGGATGGTTCTCGACCTCGAAGAAGTCGGCCGACCGCAGGTGATCATCGCGCTTTCCGATGCCGGTGGACACCGATGCTGCACCGACGTGCAGGTGCCCGGCGATGGTGTTGGCCGCGGTGATCTCGCCCGAGCCCTCGACGTCGCTGAACGTGCCCTTGACGGGGACCGCACCCCAGAACGTCTTGTTCCGGACCCTCACCGTCGACCGGCTGCGGTCCAGGATCCACGCGGTTCCCGGCTTGGCGTTGGCGAGCAGGTCCGAAACGGTGGTCATGTCGTGCTCCTCAGCAGCGGGGCCATGTCGGCAGGGTCGAAGTACTCGTCGACGCGGGTGATCCGACCCACGGGGTCCAGCCTAATCACGATGCAGACCCGCATTTCGATCGATGTGCCGTCGGGTCGGCTGGCGCGCAGGATGTGTTGCTGCACGAATCCGCCGTCGAAGTACTGGCGATCCAGGATCTCGTAGCTCCGCGTCGCCGTGACGTTCATGAACCACCGGATCACCTTCAGCGCCCGGACGCGGTCGTTGTCCTGTGAGTCTCCTGTATGCCAGACCGTGACGTCATCGGCCCACATGTCGTCGACGGTCTCGTACTCGCCGCGCTCGATGGCGCCGAACAGCCGGTTCGCCACGTCCAGGCACACGTCCGCGTTCACGGGTTCTCCTTTTCTGCTTGACCTCAAGTCGAGTTCAGGTATCACACTGGAACACATGAGCACACCAGCAAGGGAACGATTCAACGAAGCCTACGAAAGCCGCACTGCGCCTTGGGTGATCGGCGAGCCACAGCCCGCGATCGTCGGACTCGAGCAGACCGGGGTGTTGCGGGGGCGGATGCTCGATGCCGGCTGTGGACTTGGTGAACACACGATCTTGTTGACGCGCCTTGGCTACGACGTGCTTGGCATCGACTATGCGCCGAGCGCGGTCGAACAGGCCCGCGCGAACGCTGCGGCAAAGGGGGTCGACGCGCGCTTCGAGGTGGCCGACGCGATGAACCTTGGCGCCGAGCCGGGCTACGACACGATCGTCGACAGCGCGCTGTTCCACATCTTCGACGACGCCGACCGGGCTCGCTACGTCTCGAGCCTGCACACCGCCCTGCGGGCCGGCGGGTACTTGCACGTGCTCGCCCTTTCCGATGCAGGCCGTGGCTTCGGGCCACAGGTCAGCGAGGCGCAGATCCGCACCGCGTTCGCCGACGGCTGGGAACTCGAGGCGCTCGACACCACGACCTACCGGGGTGTGGTGGGGGAGGCGCACTCGGAAGCGCTTGGCCTGGCGGTGGGCGCAAGGGTGGACGAACCCGCGTGGTCGGCGCGAGCCAGGCGGACCTGAGCGACTACTCGTGCTCATAGCCGGGGTGCGCGACGGCCAGTCGCTGGTGGACGAGGGATCGGAGCACCGGCAGGAGTTCGGGGCCGCGGCCGTCGAGTTCACCGCTGCGGATCGCCGCGGCGAGTTCGCGCTCGTCGGGGTAGCCGAGCAGTGCCGGTGCGGCGGCGTCGTAGAGCAGTTCGCGTTCGACGGTGCGCAGCACGTTGGCCGCGACGCGGGCGTGAAAGCGGATTGAACCTTCGTCGGCGAGCCGACCATTGGGCCCAGTGCCGTCCCGCACGTCGGTCTCGAGGAACTCGGCGACGGCCGCGACCAGTTCGGCGGCGGTGGGTCTGCCGTGCAGGCCGGTCATGACGCGGGTTCCAAGAGTGTCAGCAGGTCGAACTCGGTCTCGCAGACGCGCCTGCCGATGGCGGCCAGCTCGACTGACCGCGTCTGGCCCGACAGGTGCCGCTCGGCCTGGTACCGGCAGATGACGCCCCAGCGCAGCGTGGACAGGACCAGCCACCAGTGCATCGCGCCGCGGTCCAGGGTGCTGCCGGATGCCCGCTCGTAGGCACGCAGAAAGTCCTCGATGGAGCCGAGCCCACCGGCGCCGAGTGCGCGGGGTGCGCCGAACCGCCACGCCCTGATGCAGAACCAGGCGAGGTCCTCGTACACCTCGCCCATGTGGGTGAGCTCCCAGTCGAGCACCGCCGCGAGTCGCGCCGGCGCGGCATCGGTGTCGATGATGAGGTTGCCCATCCGGAAGTCGCCGTGCACCAAGACATTCGGTGACGCTGGCGGGCGGTTCGCGGCAAGCCACCGGAACGCCCATTCGAACGTCGCCGTGGTATCACCCATCTCGTCGAGCTGGGCGTGCCACTCATCGAGCGGCTCGGATGCCTTGAGTCCGATGCCGGACGGGTCCGCGCGATGGATCGCGGCGAGTGCGTCAGCGCATCCAGTCAGCAGCGATGCGCGGGAGGCGTCGTCGAGTGCACGCTGAATGCGGCGGACGATGGTCTCGCCGCCGATGAAATCGCAGACGAGGTAGGGCTTCCCGAGTGCGGCCGCGGAATCGTCGGCGACCAGGACGTGCGGTACGGGAGCACCGCTGACCGCGGCCCTTGTCAGTGCCGCCGCTTCGAGTTCCATCCCCGCGTGGATCTCGTCGGGGGGCCCGATCCGGAGGATGAGCTCGCGCCCGTCGGATTGCCATTCCCCGTCGCTTCGCTCGCCCCGGATATCGGTCACCGCGGTGAACGCCCACGTAGCTCGGCTCGCCCCGCCGGTCAGCACCCGCAGGTCGTCGATTCGGACGTCGCCCAGGATGGGCTCGAGTACGCCTGCGAGAGCGGAGGAATCGATCACTGGCCGACCCGGGAGCCGAACTTGAACATCCGCTGCGCCACCCGCCGGATCTGGATCTCCTCGGCTCCCTCGGTGATCCGGTACCGACGGTGATGACGGTAGATGTGCTCGAACGGCTCGTGCCTGCTGTAGCCGACGCCGCCGTGGACCTGCATGGCCCGGTCGGCGGCGTCGCAGACCAGCCGGTTGGCGCGGTAATTCGCCATCGACACCTTGTCGCTGACCTCCATGTGGTGGTTGGAGTCCAGGTGGGTCGCCGCGTAGTAGACCAGCAGACGCACCATCTGCGCCTCGGTCTGCAGTTCCACCAGCGGCCATTGCACGGCCTGGTTGACCGCCAGCGGCTTGCCGAAAACCTCCCGCTCCGAGGCGTACTCCACCGCCCGGTCGATGCAGTACTGCGCGGCGCCGAGGCTGCTGGCGGCCTGCCGAATCCGGTTCTCGTGCAGGAACGTCTGGCCCACTTCGAGCCCACGGTCGACCTCGCCGAGCACGGCATCGGCGGGCACCCGGACGTCGCGCAACTCGACTTCACCGTGGTCGGTCGGCATGTTGAACGTCCACCAGTAGTACGGCACCGTGAAGCCGGGCGCGTCGGTAGGGACCAGGAAGGCGGTGATGCCTCTGGCTTGGCCTGCCACACCGGACGTGCGAGCGAAGATCAGGTCGTGGGTGGCGCGGTGCACGCCGGTGTTCCACCGCTTGGACCCGTTGATCACCCAGTCCTCCCCGTCGGCCACCGCGGTCGTCTCCAGCCAGGTGGCGTCCGAACCATGGTTGGGCTCGGTCAGGCCGAACGCCATCGACCGCTCACCGGTGATCAGCGCGTCGCACCACAGCGCCTTCTGTTCGTCGGTGCCGAACCGGTCCATCATGATCACCTGGGGGAAGTTGCCGACGATCGACGACTCGTCCTGCAGATCGTTGTGCAGGCCAAGGCCCTTGTGCGCCAGGTATTCCCGGATGACCGCCATGTCCAGATTGGTGCCGTCGCGCCCGCCGAACTGCTTGGGCAGGCCGTACCGCAGCCACCCCGCCGCATCGGCACGGCGGCGCATCTCGTCGAGCAGGTCCTCCCACGCCCTCGTCGGGATGCCGCCGTTCTCCAGGTCGGTCCTGGCGAACTCGCGGCGCCGGTCGAAGTACTGCATGTTCTCGGCTTCCAGCGGCTTGATCTCCGCGTCGATGAAGGCGTCCATCTCGGCGAGCAGGCCCGGAAGGTGATCCGGCAGGGCGAAATCCACTCTGATTCCCATCCTTGGTGTGGTTAAAAGCCGTACAGCGTCTTCTTCCAAATCGTCGAAAGCGTCCGCACCGCGCTCTCGTCGGTGGGGGACACCCCGAGAGCAGCGATGTCCGGCCGATGGTAGACGGTGGTGAACCGCTCGAAGAGCAGCGAGATGGCCAGGGCGGTGTGCTCGGGATCGACGTCCCCTGCGTAACCCTGCTCGCGTGCCCGCAGCACCGAAGCCCGCACGATGTCGATGCCGAATCGGCGAAACTCGTTCTGCAGGGCGGCGAATCGCGGCTGGACGGCAGCGAGTTGGTCTACGGCGACCATGATCCCGATGTTCTGCTTGAACATGTTCCAGTAGCCGGTCACCGTCGCGACGAAGAACTCCGTGTCCTCGGGGGACTCGGGTAGGTGAACCCGAAGCCCGGCGGGCGCGACGACGTCGCGCAGGAACGACTCGGCCAGAACCGCGAGCAAGTCTTCCTTGTCGGTGTAATAGCGGTAGAAGACGGCAGTCGACCTATCCGCGGCGGAGGTGATGTCGGCGAGCGTGGTGCCGTGGAAACCCCGCTCGGCGAACAGCTTCCGCGCAGCGCGTTCGATGGACTCACGGGTCTGGTTGCCCTTCGCGGTGAACGTATCCCTTGGCATGGTCGGGCTCAGCTCAGGATGCGGTCGCCGGCGCGCAGCAGGGCGCTTGGCAGGTCGTGGCCGACGACTCTGCGCGCGACATCCGCCGCGCGGATCGCCGCCTGAAGGTCGACGTCCACCCCGATCTCGCTGTCACGCAACATGTACACCAGGTCCTCGGTGGCGATGTTGCCGCTGGCGCCAGGGGCGAACGGGCACCCGCCAAGACCGCCGACCGACGCGTCGAGCCGCGTGACGCCGGCGGTGACAGCGGCGAAGGCACTGGCCAGGCCTGCGCCGCGGGTGTTGTGGAAGTGCGCGCCGAGTGGCAGGTCGCCGATCACCGGGCGCAGCTGTTCGATCAGGGCCGTCACCCGGCGCGGCGTTGTGGTGCCGATGGTGTCGGCGATCGCCACCCGATCGGTACCGGCCTCGACGGCCGCCTTCGCGATCTCCAGAACGCGCGCTGGATCGGTCGGTCCGTCGAACGGGCAGTCCCACGCCGTCGCGATGATCACCTCGACGGTGGCGCCGTCCTCGTGCGCGATGCGGACGATGTCGGGGATCAGGTGGGTGGAGTCGGCGGTCGACCGTCCGACGTTGGCGTGGCTGTGCCCGTCGGCCGCCGACACCACGTACTCGATGGACCTCAGGCCCGCGGCAATGGCGCGTTTGGCCCCGTTCGGGCTGGCGACCAGTGCGGAGAACTCGATGCCGGGAAACGAGCCGAGGGCTGCTGCCAATTCTGGGGCATCGGCGAGCGCGGGCACCTTCGAAGGCGAGACGAAGGCCGTCGCCTCCATTTCCCGCACACCGGTGGCGGCGACGGCGGCGAGGAGTTCGAGCTTGGCGGACAACGGAATCGGATCCTCGATCTGCAGCCCGTCGCGCAGTGAGACATCGCGAATGTCGACGTGTGCGGGTAGCTCGGTCACAGCACTCCCTCCGCCCTCAACGTCTCCAGCTCCTCGGCGGAGCGACCCAGCAGTTCGCCGTACACCTCGTCGTTGTGCTGGCCGGGTCGGGCCGAACCCGCGTTGCGGATGGTGCCTGGCGTCTCGCTCAACACGGGTACGACGCCGGGGCCGAGCACGTTGCGCCCGATGCGCTCGTCCCAGTGGTCGGCGAGCATGCCGCGGGATCGGAGCTGCGGATCCTCGACCACCTCGGCGACGGTATTGATGGGGCCGCTGATCACCCCCGCCGCGCCGAGGGTCGAGATGATGTCGGCGGGCTGTCGTTCGGCGGCCCAGGCGCCGATGATCTCGTCCAGCACGTCCTGATTGCGGCCGCGCGCAACATGATTGGAGAACCGGTCATCAGTGGCCAGCTCGGGTCGCGCGATCGCTGAACAGAGTCTGCGGAAGACGGTGTCCTGATTTGCCGCGATCACCACCCAGCTGCCGTCGGCGCATGCGTAGATGTTGGACGGGGCGATGCCTTCGAGCCGGGTTCCCGACGGCCCCCGGACCACACCGCCGACGTCGTAGTCGGGAATGGTGGATTCTTGTACGGCCAAGCATGATTCGGTGAGTGCGGCGTCGACGATCTGACCTTCGCCGGTGATGGTGCGCCGGTACAGCGCGGCCAATGCGCCCTGCGCGGCGAACATGCCTGCCAGGCTGTCGCCGAGCGACAGTGCCAGCCGTGGGGGAGGCCCGCCGGGAAAGCCGTTCATGTGCCGTAGTCCGCTGGCGGCCTCGGCCACTGAAGCGTAGCCGGCCTTGTGGGCCTCGGGGCCGGTCTGGCCGTAGCCGGACACCCTGACCAGAATGATGCCCCGATTGCGTTCGCGCAGAACGTCGTAGCCGAGATTCCACTTCTCCAGAGTGCCGGGCCGGAAGTTCTCCACGATGATGTCGGAGCGCTCGACCAGGTCGAGGAAGAGCTCGCGGCCCCTGGCCTTGCGCAGGTTGAGTGTCGCGGCCTTCTTGTTGCGGGCGTGCACCGTCCAGAAGAAGTGGTGGCCGTCGAGTTCGGCCTGGCCCCAGGAGCGCAGCGGGTCGGGGGAGCCGGGTGGCTCGATCTTGATGACCTCGGCACCCATGTCGCCAAGCAGTCTGCCTGCGAATGGCCCCGAGATCAGCGTGCCGACCTCGATCACCCTGATGCCGTCCAGCGGGCCGGTCACGGTCACAGCGAGAACTCGTGCCGGTGCAGCCAATCGGTGCACACCCCGACGGCCTCGCGCAGCTTGTCGCGCTGATCGGGCCCTGAGTAATAGTGGTTGGCGCCTGGGATCTCGTGCATCTCCTTGTCAGGATGCCCGATCGCACTGAACAGCCGCTGTGTGTGGCTCGGCGTGCATGCGTCATCCGCCAGGTTGCCGATCACCAGCGTGGGTACCGCGATGTCCGGCCCGCAGTCCACGGCGTCGCCGTTGGCGTCGTCGTAGCTCCACTGCGACAGCCAACTGCGCAGCGTGCAGAACCGGGCCAGGCCGACCGGACTCGTGTTCACTAGCTGAGGATCGCCCAGGTAGCAGGTTCCCGGGGTGCGTTCGTTCGGATCGACGGCGGGGTCCAGCCAGCGCGGGTCGGCCATCGTGCCGTGCACGACGAACGCGAACTCTTCGTCCGGCCGTCCGGCAGCCTTCAGCTCGGCGAGTTTGGCCTTGACCCACTTGGTGATTCGCCGGTTGCGGTCGATCTGGGCCTGCCGGTAGCGGGCCAGGAATTCCTGGCTGTACGGCGGCTGGTTCGGGTTGTCCGGGTCGTAGAGGTCCAGTTCGGGGTTGCGCTTGCTCGGGTCGGACTCGTCGAGAATGGAGGCGTCCAGCCACTCGGTCATGGTGCCGTGCCTGCTGATGTGGGCGGCCAGCAGCATGAGGCCGTCGGCGGGGATCAGCCCGAGCTTGGTCAGGTCCGGCCCGTCGCCCGATGGGCTGGACGTGACCGTGGGGTGCTGCGCCTGCTGTTGATAGAACACCGACAGCGAGCCGCCGCCGCTCCAGCCGGCCAGCACCACCTTCTGGTAGCCAAGCCGGTTCTTGGCGTCCTTGATGCACTCGCCGAGATCCTCGACGACCTTCTCCATCAGCAGCGCAGAGTCGGTGCCGCGGAACCGGCTGTTGCAGTAGATGACGTGGTGCCCGGCCCGCGCCAGCCCGTTGATCATCGGCAGGTAGGCACCACCCCCGATCGGGTGCATGAACACGAGCACGGTGTCTGACGCCGCCTTCGGCTTCAACAGATAGGTCTCCAGCACCACCAGCTCGGCGAGGCCGCCGTAGACGTCGCGCACGCTCGAAGTGTTCTGGTAGGCGACCAGATACGGGATGCGTTCGTAGTCGTGCTTGACCGGTACCTCTGTCGTCACGAGTGCTGCCCCAGGTCGTTGGCGAGAATCTCGGCGGACGGGACGAGCCGGCGCCTGGTGTCGATGGCGATCACCGACCAGTCCACATGGGAGTAGTCGTCGAACTTGCGCCTGGCCCGCTCGCGCGCCTTCTCCGGTGCCCCGTGGTGAACCCCTTGCGGCGCATGGGATACCAGGCCGGGCGGCATCGGGATGCCGTATAGCGATCCGCCGTGGAAGAACGCGATCTCGTCATAGTCGACGTTGCGGTGATACCAGGGCGTGCGTTCGGTGCCTGCGACGCCCTCGGCGCGCTTGGGCAGGAAGTTCATCACGTACACACCGGTGGCCTGCATGAAGAGGTGCACCGTCGGTGGCAGGTGGACGCTGTCCGAGGTGACGACGTTGTAGTCGGCGATGTTGAACGTGAACGGGAAGTTGTCGCCGCGCCAGCCCTCGACGTCGAGTGGGTGGTGTTGGTAGTAGTGGGTCGTTGGACCGCCCTCGTGGATGAGGCGGACCTCGTAGGAGTCCCTGCCGTCGTCGTCGATCGCTGCAGGGTCGGGGATGACCGCCTGCGACGGGTCGAACGGGAAGTGCCGCCCCATGTAGCCCGGCGGCGGCACTCGGAACTCGTCGGTGGCCTGAATCATCAGCCACGTGCTCTCCTGATCCGGCACCTGGCGCCACGTGCACGCCTTTGG
>Ga0193716_1000598_pt1 | contig 21944 bp, 14 predicted proteins | sample U2c1metaG_FD_145901 | JGI IMG/M metagenome (GOLD analysis project Ga0193716, IMG submission 145901) | Soil microbial communities from a riparian zone of the East river system, Colorado, United States - U2c1 | ecosystem: Environmental > Terrestrial > Soil > Riparian zone | place: USA: East River...
AGCCGAATTCTCCGAGGCGCGGGGCAATACCTATGACCACACGGCCAATATCCTTGACCAGTACCGGCGTGCCGTCATGCACTGCGAGCACAACGTTGCCGATGTCCTCCAGAGTACTCAGGCGCCCCAAGCCGCGAACGTAGTAGAACTGGCCGCCTTGCGAATAAAATCCGCCGCCGCCATTGCTGTTGTTGGCCGCCAGGGCGCTCTGTACTTGCGTTACGGACAATCCGACAGAAGCGATCCTGGCCGGGTCGAGCAGTACCTGGTATTGCATCGTGCCGCCGCCAAAGGCGGAATCATCCGCCACGCCGGGAACGGATTTGTACTGTGGCTGAATGACCCAATCCTCGAATGTTTTGAGTTCCATCGGTGAGCGGTCGGCGCTTTGCAGCACGTAACGATAGATGAGGCCGGAGGGTGAAGACAGCGGCGACATCGAAGGCGACACGCCGCTCGGCAGACTTGCATCGCCGACGCGATTGAGAGCTTGCTGGCGCGCGAAGTAAATGTCCGTGCCGCCTTGAAACGTAAGAATGACGTCGGACAGTCCGTACAGCGAGATCGAACGGACCGTCGTCATCTGAGGAATGCCGTTCATCGCGCGTTCCACAGGCACGGTGATCAGCCGCTCGACTTCCTCGGCGGCGTGCCCCGGCCACTGCGTGATGAGCTCAACGATGGGAGGAGACAGGTCGGGATAAGCGTCAACCGGCAAACGGTCCAGTGAGCGCGTCCCGGCGCCGATGAGGATGAGCGTCATCAGGATGACGAGAAATCCCTGCCGCAGCGACGACGTCACAATCCGATTCATGAACGACGCTGATCGCGGCGCGGAGCCGGTTGGGGCTGGATCGTCGCTCATTGATTTTGCATGAACTGAACAAAGATGCCCCCGTCAACCACAATTTTGTCCCCGGCCTGGAGCCCTTCGGCAATGTGGTATTGGTCGCCCGCGCGGTATCCCAATGTCACGTGCTGCCGCGCGAAGCTGCCGTCGGGTTGCAAGAAATAAACAAACGGCAGATTCACATCGTCGCGCAGAATCGCCGACACTGGAACCAGCAGTCCGGCGTCCTCCTGGTGAGCCTGAATCGACACGCGGACATACATCTGTTTTTTCAAAAAATCGCCGGGATTCTTGACAACCACGCGCGCGACCACCGAGCGGGTGTCGGGGTCCACCAGCGCTGAAATGTTATCCACGATCCCGGTAAATTTTGCCGTTCCGATCCCGGTCACGACGTCGGCTTGATCGCCGACTCTGACCGACTCCAAATCAGAACCAAAAACTTGCGCCATCACCCAGACGCGCGACAAATCGGCGACCGTGAAGCATGGGGTCGTGCCGGCTTGCAGCAGCTGTCCCGGCGTGATGAGCTTCTCAACGACGGTTCCTGCGATCGGCGCGCGAATAATTCCTTCGAGGCGCGAAATGGGCCGCCCCTCCTGGATGTCTTTGATGGCCTGCGCGGGTACCTGCAGCGAGATGAGGGATTGCCGCGCGGCTTCGCGATCAGCCTCGGCATTGGCCGCGTCGGTTTCCGCCTGTTCGGCTTCGCGCTTGGCAACGCCGTTGTGTTCGACCAGATCCTTGTCCAAATCGGCAAGCCGACGGGCGGTTTGAGCGGTGGAAATCGCCTTGCGATAAGCGCTGATGGCGACCGCAAAATCGGGCGAATCCACGGCTGCCAATGGCTGGCCTTGTTTGACGTGCTCGCCGAGTGAAACGAGCAGCCGCGACACGGGTCCCGAGAAGGGCGCCAGAACGCTGGTGGCTTGATCGTTGTCGAAATCTACGGCTCCGGTAGCTTCAACCGTCTTACGAAAATGAGAGGCTGCCACCGTGTAGAGGCGGATATTGTCCCGCTGTGCCGGTGTTAGCGTGACGTTGCTCGGCGTCACCGATGCGATTTGTGCAACGCCCCCGGTTTTGGGTGAACAGGCGGTGATGAACAGCGCGCTGCCCAGGCACGCAAAAGCAAATGCGCGAGCCGGAATCGATTTATTTTTCATGTTTTTCTTCGGCCAACTCCGCACGGTGCCACCATCCACCACCCAGCGCTTGAAACAGCGCCGCTGTATCGGCAAAACGATTCGCCTGAGCCTGGATCAAATTGATCCGCCCTTGTTGATAAGCTTGTTGCGCCGTCAACAAGGCAAGATAGGCCGCGTAGCCGCCTTGCCATTGGCGTTGCGCCAAATCCAGCGTTACCTTGGCCGCATCGGCTGCGTTCGCCGCAGCCTTGACCGCCTCTGCGTCTTGCTCGAGCGCCGTCAATGTGTCGGCGACATTCTGAAACGCGGTCAATACGGTGCTGCGGTATTGCTCGGCCGCTTGCTCGTAGGCGGCTTTCGCAGCGCGCTCCTGATGCAACAATGTGCCGCCTTGGAAAATCGGCGCCGTCGCCGCCGCTCCCACGCCCCAAAATCCCGTTCCCGACGTGAACAACTGGTTCATGGCGGTCGCGGTACTGCCCGCATTGGCCGTCAATACAATATTGGGCAGCCGATTCGCTATGGCGATGCCGATCTTGGCGCTGGCGTCGTGCAGATTGGCCTCGGCCTGGAGCACATCGGGGCGCTGCGACACGAGCGCCGATGGCAGGCTGAGCGGCAGGTCTTCGGGCAATTGCAGTGTCGATAGCTCGAACTTGTCCACCGGCGCTTGATTCGGAAAGCGCCCGGCGAGGACTGCAAGCAGGTCGCGCAGCTGGGCCTGCTGCTTGATGAGCGGCGGCAGCGTGGCACTGACTTGCGCCAGCAGCGCCTCTTGGGCAGCGACATCCAGGCGGCTGGCGTAGCCCTTGTCAAATTGGTACTGCAGAATTTTAACGGTGTTGGCGGTGCTGTCGATGAGTTCGTGGGTCGCATCGATCTGCATCTGCACCGCGCCCACTTGTATAGCCGTGACCACCACATTGGAGGTCAACGTGGTGTAGGCCGCGATCATTTGAAAACGAACTTCTTGTGCCTGCGCCGCGAACGACTCGACCGTGCGGCGATTCAGGCCAAACACATCGGGCACGTATGAAACGCTGACTTGCGGCGTGAAAAGATTGTAAAGAAACGTATTCGAATTCAGTGCGGGCGAAATTTGTTCAGATTGCTTCTGGCGAGTGGCCGAAAAATCTGCCTCGACACTGGGATAGTAGACACCCCGTTGAGCCAGGACGTTTTCTCGCGCCACCGTCAACGCTGCCCGCGCCGCTTTCAGGTCGTGATTGTTCGACAGTGACTGCTCTATCAACTCATTGAGGGGTGCGGAATGAAACAGCGTCCACCAATCCGCGGAGATGTCGGCTCCTGCGGCGAAGCGTTGCGCTTGCCCACCCGGGATATTCGGCGTCGTGGCGGTGGCTGCCGGGGGCTGGGCCGTATAGTCGCTCACCTCCGGAGGGGCAGGCCTTTTGAAGTTGGGACCCACGGCGCAGCCGGCCATGAGCAGCATGAGGCCCGCCATGACAGGCGGCACGTGCGATTTACACGGATGCATTGAGCAAGGATGCTGGTTTAGGCAATCGGAGTCTCGACGCGCGATAGTTTTAAGTGGCTGTCGAACTTCCATCCTCGACTGACCAACAAATATACTATGGTTCGAGCAAGAAGCTCGATCAGAGTTCGTTTTTTCTGCCGTTAAGCCGTAGGATCCAGGGCTGGATCTGTCAATAAGAAAGCGTTGCTGGGGGGGATATGCGTCTACAAACCTGGGTTGTCGTTGCGTTGGCGGCTTCGGCTTTGATCACGGCGATGGTGCCCGGCAGCGCGGTGGGTGCGCCTGCCAAAGGGCTTGAATTTGCGGTCAGTTTTCCGGCTTCGCAGAGCAGCGTGCCGCTGGACGGCCGAGTGATACTGCTCTTGAGCCGCGATCTGACGCGCGAGCCGCGCCTGCATGTCGAGGCCAATGAGCCGCTGGCAACGCCCTACCTGTTTGGTCTCAACGTCGAGGGCCTGACGCCCGGTTCCAACGCCGTGCTGAACGACAATGCGTTCGGCTGGCCGGCTGCACATCTTTCAGCGATTCCGAACGGCGATTATTATGTGCAAGCCGTACTCAATCGCTATGAGACGTTTCATCTGGGCGACGGACGAACGTTGAAGCTGCCGCCCGACAAGGGCGAGGGGCAGCAATGGGCAAACAAGCCCGGCAATCTGTATTCGACGCCGCTCAAGCTGCACGTGGATGCATCGCATCCTGAGAGGACCGCACTGACTCTAGATCAACAGATCCCGGCCATTGCACCGAAAACCGATAGCGAGTTCATTCGCCACATCCGAATCCGCAGCGAGTTGCTGTCGCACTTCTGGGGACGCGATGTCTTCATCGGCGCGCACATCCTGGTGCCGAAAGGTTTCGACGCGCATCCGCAGGCTCACTTTCCGCTCATGGTGTTCCATGGGCATTACCCGGACGACATTTCAGGATTTCGCACGACACCGCCGGACCCGCATCTCCCGCCGGATTACTCCGAGCGCTTTCATCTGGCAGGCTATAACCGCATACAGCAACAGGAGGCCTACGCCTTCTATCAGAAATGGATTTCCGCGGATTTCCCGCGGTTTCTGGTGGTCGAAATCGAACACGCGAATCCCTACTACGACGACAGCTATGCGGTGAACTCCGCCAATCTCGGCCCCTACGGCGATGCCATCAATCAGGAATTGATTCCCGAGATCGAGCGGCGCTTTCGCGGCATCGGCGCAGGCTGGGCGCGCTTCACCTATGGCGGCTCGACCGGCGGATGGGAGGCCCTGGCCACGCAGGTGTTCTATCCGGACATGTACAACGGCGCGTTTGCCGCGTGTCCGGATCCGATCGACTTTCACGCCTACACCATCATCAACCTATACAAGGACCGCAACGCATACACGCTGCAGGGCGAGGCCTTGACGGTGGAGCGGCCGGCGTTCCGCAATTACTTGGGAGAAGTGTTCGCAACCCAGCGCGATGAGAATTACATGGAATTGACGCAAGGAGATCGCAGCCGTTCGGGCGGTCAGTACGATATTTGGCAAGCAGTGTTCAGCCCGGTTGGTCCGGACGGTTACCCGAAGCCGATCTTCGACAAGGTCACCGGCGTCATCGATTCCGGCGTGGCGGCTTACTGGCGGGAGCATTTCGACCTGACGCACATCATCGCCCGCGATTGGGCGACGCTCGCGCCGAAGCTTCAAGGGAAAATACATCTCTACGTGGGCAACGGCGACAATTACTATTTGACGGATTCGGTATATTTCGCTCAAGAAACGCTCGAATCGCTTCAGCCTCCTTACGGCGGCAGCGTGGCATATGGCGATCGTGCCGAGCATTGCTGGAACGGGGATCCGAAGGCGTCCAACGCCTATTCGCGGCTGCATTACAATTTTCAGTACCTGCCGCTGATTCTGCAGCGTATCCAAGCATCGGCGCCTGCAGGCGCAGATCTCAAGAGCTGGCGTTACTAGGCCGCTAAGACGCGGCTTTGGCCGGCCGAGGCACGATTGAGGGATCGCTCAAAAACTGTTTGACGCGTTCGAATTCCTGCCGCAGCAGCGCATTGCAGCGCTCCAGCGCACGTGCGTCGCCGGCGGCGCTTTCATTTTCCATCCGCTCCGCGAGAGCTTTCAGCGGGTGCGCGTGGATATTCGCGCAGGCCCCCTTCAACTGGTGCGCGGCCCGCGCCAACGCCACGCGATTGGTTCGCGCAGCAGCGGCGGCCATATCGGCCAACTGCTGCTCACCGCTCGCGATGAAGGTGACCGCCAATTCTTGCGCAAATGCATCATCGCCGTTGATAATGCTTTGAAATCCCCGCAGATCGACCGGCGGCTTTAGGTTTACCGCCGGTGCCGGCGGCTGCGCAACCGCGAAGGTGCCCGGCTCATTTTTTTCCAAGCCATATTTTGCGAGGATGTTGCGCAGGCGCTCAACTTCGATCGGCTTGGTCAGGTATCCGTCCATGCCGGCGGCCTCGCATAGCTCCCGATCGCCCGTCATGGCGTTCGCCGTGAGCGCGATGATCGGAATATGTCCCGTGGTTTCCCACTCGCGGATTTTTCGCGTGGCGGTCATGCCGTCCATGACCGGCATCTGCAGGTCCATCAATACGATATCGAAATGCCGCTGCTGGCAAGCGGCGACGCCCTCGGCGCCGTGGCCCGCGACTTCCACGGTGCATCCCAATCGCTCGAGGAATCTGACCGCGACCTTTTGATTGACGAAGTTGTCCTCGACCAACAGTACATGCCCGCGAAAGCGCTGCTGCGCTGCCGACTGTGTGAGCATGTTCAACGTGATCATCGGCTGCGTGTCCATCTGCCACTGTCGCGGCCCGCCGCTCATGACGCGCGCGATCGCATCAAGCATTTCTCGCACCCGCACCGGCTTGGTGAGATACGCGGCGAATCCAAGGGCCGCCAATCTTGGCGTATCGCCGTGACGATCCAATGACGTCAGCATGACCAAGCGAGTGTTGGTCAGATCCGGCATGCTGATGATGCGCTCGCCCAGCATTGCGCCATCCATGTCGGGCATTTGGAAATCCGTAATGACCATGTCGAAGGGGTGATCCGACGCCGTGGCGTGCCGCAACTCGTGCAAGGCGGCCGATCCGCTGCCCACGGTTGTCACGGCATAGCCGGCATGCGCGAGTTGCGAACTCAATACGCGTTGATTGGTGACGTTGTCATCGACGATGAGTATGCGGCCTCCTGCATCGCCGGGAATGCGGCGTTCCGGCGCAATCGCCTCCGCGGGCTTCAAGGGCACCGTGAAAAAGAAGCGCGAGCCGATCCCCACTTCGCTGGCGACGCCGATGTCACCGCCCATCAATTCCACCAGCCGCCGCACGATGGACAGGCCCAAGCCGGTGCCGCCGAAATGGCGTGTCGTCGAAGAATCAGCCTGAACGAAAGGCTGGAATAAAGTCTCGAGCGTCTTCTCGCCAATTCCAATCCCCGTGTCGCGCACTTCGAAGTACGTCAGCGGATCGCCGTTGGCGCCCTGCTGGGAGCGCACTTCAATGACGATTTCTCCGGCTTCAGTAAACTTGATGGCGTTGCTGACCAAATTGACCAAGCACTGGCGCAGGCGCTGCGGGTCGCCGAGTACGCGCCCCGATATTTGGGGTTCTACGTTGACGATGAGTTCCAAGCCTTTCGTCGCGGCCTGAAAAGCCATGGCGGAACCGACATCCTCGACGTTGGCGCGCAAATCCAGCTCGATGGACTCCAGTTCCAGCTTGCCGGCTTCGATCTTTGAGAAATCCAAAATGTCGTTGATGACGGTCAGCAAAGAATCCGCGCTGGAGCGGATCGTTTCCGCATAGTCGCGCTGCGTGCGATCAAGAGGCGTCTCGATCAGCAGGCCCGTCATGCCGATGATGCCGTTCATGGGAGTACGAATTTCGTGGCTGACATTGGCCAAGAAATGACTCTTGGCCCGGCTCGCCGCCTGCGCCGCTTCCGTCTGCTGGCGCAACAACTCCGACGCGACCACCTCCTTGGTCACGTCCCAGGAAACGCCGAGTAGTCGGGAGGGCGCGCCTTTTTCATCCAGGATGATTCGGCCGAAGTTTTGGACGTGGACGATCGCGCCGTGGGCGTTGCGGGCACGATAGCGGAGACTGATCCGGTCCGTATTGTTGACGAGCGCTGCGGCGACGACCTTGCGAAACAGCGACCGGTCCTCGGGCAGGACCTGTTCTTCGAGCGTGTCGATGTCCAGATTGTCGGCGATGGCATCCGCCAAAGCCTCGATGGGATTTTCAATCCAAAGATACCGGCGGGCGACGAGATCAAGCTCCCAGGAGCTGATACCGGCGCTCTCCGTCGCCATGTTGACCTGACTTACCAGCCGGCGGTTCTCCTCCGCGCGAGTCTTCAGCATTTGGGTGGTCAGCACTTCTTTCGTGACGTCCCAGGTTACGCCCATGAGGCGCGTCGCTGCGCCGGCGGCATCGCGATAGATGCGCATATGAGTTTGCACATACTGTGGCTCGGGCCGTGAATTGGCGGTTCGGTGGCGCACCGGCAGGATGGCATCGCTGCTACGGTCGTTTAGCACGGCGCGTATGGCCGCGGCGGCTGTTACGCGTTCATCGTCGTGAATGACGAGTCTGGGATCGAACTTCTCTGATGGCGACAGGCCGAACAGCGTCCAAAAACTCTCGTCAGCGATGAAATCGCCGTTGACGAGATCCTGTTCCCAAATACTGATACCCGCCGTTTCCGTGGCCAGTTTGAGTCTGAGGAACAATTGAGTTTGCCGCTCGGCTTGCTCGGCCAGCAGCGTCGCGGCTTCGACTTGCGCTCTCATGTCAATGCGCAGCATGGCCGCCCAGATACCGGCGATCCAAGAGACGACCCCATGCCAGACGCCGCGCAGGTGCGCAAAAGCCGGTGATTTCCGAGAAATAATGGGCGCGCTCCGGGACTACGGGATTGTGGGTATCTTACGCATATAGGCGCGGAATCTGCGCCCTTGAGCGCCGCGAAACGCGCGCTGCGTCACACCAAGCCAAACAAAACCGGGCGGGGAGGGCTTTCCGCAGGAAGCGGCGAGGCGAGAGGTGAGAGTCCGGTGCCGCCGAATGGCGGCACCGGTAAGCCTCAAAAACGTCTTACCAGGTGTAAGAACCGTAGATGGGGTTATTGGTCACGGTGATCGTCTTCTGCGCGTTCGTAATGTAGGTCGCAACGTCCATGGGCAGCAGCAAGCGCTGCGCTTGCAGAGAGGCCGCCGCCGCCGCAACAGCAGCTGCATAGGCCGCATGCGTGCCATAGCGTTCGGTCAGCGACAGGCGCGGATCGCCGATCGTCAACCGAGTCGCCTGATCAGGCGCAAAGGGGACCGACAGTCCGGAGGATTCGCAACCGTCCGGGCCGCCGAATGCGGTGGCGCGGTGGTTCCAACCGGCGGTCGTCGCAACCGGCACCGACACCGGCGGCAGCCGAACGCCGGCGATTTCGTTGCCGTCCACATCGACCTTCGATACGAAGTTCGGATACACCTTGCCGGTTGGCGTCGGCGGCACGACCGAAATGATCCCTTGGTCAAACTGCGGACCCCAGTTAAACACATTGTGGACCGTAATCAGGCCGTCGAAGTTGAGTCCCGGAATGGTGGGGAAACCCAGCGCGATCTGCGACACCGATCCGATCGCGATTGCTTCGGTGGCAGGATTGACGGTTGCAAACACCGCAGTGCCATCGGCCACCTTTGGCGCTGCACTGTCGGGCGGCGCCGTGCCGTCGATCCACTGATCGAGGTCCTCGAACAAGGCACGCAGTGCCGGGAATTGATCGGTCGGATTCACGAACTGCGCGCATACGCCAAGCGAATTCGCCGCACCGGGACCGCCGTGTTGTGAACCCGAGATCAGATACGTGCGGAAGTTCACCGCATCAGGCAGATCGGCGCCGGTCGAGGTTGAATGCAGCATCGATCCTGCCTTCACCCAGTACTCATTCGCCGAATTGATGTTCATGACCAGCGGGCAGGTATTCGATACGCTGCAACGCGAATCACGTCCATCGGTCTTGCCGGTCAAGGTGTCGGTGCTGCTCGCGTACGCGAACGGGAAAATCCCTTCGGGGTACAGATGCTGCTGGCGGTTGCGCTCCGTCATGCCGGACTGCTCGAAGCGATAGTTGATCGCCACGCCGTCGCCGCCGGCAACCCAGTTGAACACGCCGTCGAACACTTGCTTGCCGTTCAAATCCTGATTGAATCCCAGCCAGACGAAGTCGTTCATGGTGCGTGCCGGCTGCGACGAGCCGAAGGACACCATGCGTTTCACATCGCCGGCCAGCGGGTTTGGGGTACCGGCCGTGTCGGCCGTCGCCGTGCGCAGGAAGGACGCCAGGTCGCGAATCGCCGCAAGTCCAATTCCCGCAACCCAGGGATCCTTCGCTGTATAGACCAACTCATAGATCGCGCTCTGCGCGAACGGCGTGCCGGCCGGCAGCAAGGCGATGGTAGTGGGGCTGGTCCATGTCCATCCGGTCGACGCAATGGGGGTCGCTGGATCCGTCAGGTGTTGCTTGACCGTCAGCGTCGCCGTCGTTGTATCGGTGCTGTTGGCGGCATACGGCAAGCTTGCGGACATCGTGGTGGCATTGTCGTTTTCGATGTATTCATACACCTGTCCCGTGATGGTTGAACCATCGGCGTTCTTGGGCACCGGTACGGTAATGCCCATCGAATTATTGGCGCGCGACACCGTGGGTTCCCATCCGCCCCAGACGATGGTGTAGCCCAGGTTCTGCAAGAACGCCGTGCCTGCATCCGCCGCGGTCATCGGATCGTTGCCGCCGCCTGAAAGATTCAAGGGCGCGTATTGCTTGCCGCCGCGATTCGGGAGTTCAAAGAACACCTTGTGATTGCCCTTGGTGAGGTCCGTGGGTTTCAAGATGTAGAAGTCCATGTTGTAGTCGACCAAGCCATTGGCGTCCACCGGGGCGAGGGCGATGTCCGTGATCACGGCATTTTTCGGATCCTTTGGATCGAGCTTGCCGCTGGCAGTGCCGCGGATCTTGTCGTAGGTGCCGACGGCGCCAAACGTCGTGCCGGCGAATGTCGGCATCTGACTCGGCGCAGTCGTCGCAGTCGTTGAATTGATGGTGAGTGTGATGATGCCCGTGGGCGGTGGCGGTGGCGGTGGCGGTGGCGGAGGAGGCGTAGTGGCCGGCGGCGGCGTGGGAGGCGGAGCGGAGTCGCTCGAGCAGCCGGTGACGGCCGCAGCCAACCCCATGAGCACAAGCGCACCAACGCGCTTGTAGTGCGCAAAAGCATACGTATTCATAGATTCCTCAATTGTTAGCGTTATCGGAATGCGGTGAACAGTCATAGCCGTTCACTTCATAGTTGCCCTGCGTTTGAATGCGCTAGACATCGGCCGCGCATCTTATTGACTGTGTCAACGTACGCTATGCTAAAAATCACGCGCTCTGGCGCAACGACCCCAATTCGATGCTACTCCCCTCGAGCGCCGGCAGATATATGAGTAGATATATTAGTTTGCAAAGAAAAGTAAAGATTGGCTTGGGAACGCCAGCCTGTTTGATCGGGACCGACCAGGAAGGTGACCGGCCTTTCGGCCGGTCACCAGGAAGTGCTTTATGCGACAGGAATGTATCCGCGATTATTTAATTATCGCTTGATAAGTCCAGGCATGCGATAGACCTCGGACATCGGGAACGCCGCCGGCGGCCGCGGCCGCGCCGGTACCGGCCGCCTGCTGAATCATGCCGAGCACGATCAAATCGTTGACGGGATCGATCCAAAACCAAGTGCCGGCAGCGCCACCCCACCAGTAGGATCCCTTGCCGTAGTAACCGCCGGCGGCGGCCGGATCGGTATAGATGGCGAAGTCCAGACCGAACCCCGCGCCCGGCGCGAGAATCGGCACGTTGGGCGCCAATACATTGGTGTGCATCAACTCCACACTCATCGGCGACAAGATTCGCGCGCCGTCCAATTGACCGCCGTTGAGCAGCATTTGGCAGAAGCGCATGTAATCGGTTGCCGTGGAGACGAGGCCGCCGCCGCCGGAGGATAGCGCCGGTTTCGCCGCGAAATCGTGGTTCAAACCATCCTTGACGCCGACCACCTGCAATTTTCCGTCTTTGTCGTAGCTATAGAACTCCGCGAAGCGATTGAGTTTTTCCTTCGGTACGTAGAAAGCCGTATCGACCATGCCGAGCGGTTTGAAAATGCGCTTCTCCAAGAATTCTTCGAAGGGCATGCCGGAGAGTTTTTGGACGATGTAACCCTGAATGTCCACGGAAATGCTGTAGTGCCACTCGGTTCCCGGCTGCGAATTCAGCGGCAGCTTGGCCACCCGCTTGATGAACTCATCCAGCGTGTTGTTCGGGTTGAGCAGGTCAGCTTCCAGCTGCAATTTGTCGACCGCCGTATTGCTGAAAAAACCATAGGTGAAGCCCCCGGAATGCGACATCAATTCACGCATCGTCACCGGATGGGCTTGATCTTTCATGACCACGTTGCTGTTCGCCTCCGTGCTGTAAACCTTCAGCTTGGCGAATTCGGGAATGTACTTCGCCACCGGATCGTTGAGCTGCCACTTGCCTTCTTCGAACAAGATCATCATGGCAACGCCGGTGATCGGCTTGCTCATGGAATAGATGCGAAAGATGCTGTCTTTTTGCATGGGCGCGTTGGCCGCGATGTCGCGCTTGCCCGAGGCATCGAACTCCACCACTTTGCCGTGGCGCGAAACCATGGTGACAACGCCTGCCAGACGGCCCTGATCCACGAGTTCCTTCATCCCTGAGCGCAGTTGCGACAGGCGCTCGGTCGACATCCCCTCACTTTCCGCACTGGCCGAGGGTAGATCACGTGTTGCTGAGAGCGCGGGTTGAACCAGGACGGCGGCCAGAGATGCGGTGATCAATAAACGCGGAAGATGCATGCGAGAACTCCCTAGTAGATGTTATTTATAACCGGACCCACAGTGTAGCGCTCGAGCATCCAGCGCGTCATCAGTTCGAACAGCGCCGTGCGTGAGACTTCGTCCTCATTGTGAACTTCGTGAAGCAGGCCCGGGTAGGTGACGAGCTGCTTGTCGCGCGATCCGAGCGCGCCGACGAGCACCTGAGACCCGCTCACGGGGCAGATCCTGTCCGCTCCGCCATGCACGGCCAGCCAGGGCAGGGTGATCTTCGGCGCATCGGCGTAGCACCGGCGGCACGCCATGGCGAAGCCGTAAAGCAATTTCAAACTCGCGGTGCGCGGCACGAGCGGATCGTTCATATGCTCTTGTTGGATCTCAGCGACTTGAGTAAGCGCCGTGGCGTCTATCCCTAAGCTGATTCTCAAGCGGGGCGCCAGCGCGGCGGCGATTCGCAGGGCGACGCCGGCCGCGCCCTCCAGCTTCGGCATGGCGTCCAGTGCGCAACCGCTGGTAATGACGCCGCGCGCCCACGACAAACCGTCAATGGCCGCAAGTGTCACCACGACTGAACCCATACTGTGGCCCCACACGAACAGCGGCAGCGAGGGGAATCGCTTGCGCGCAGTCTGTCCCACCAATTCCAGATCGTTCGCGAACTCGGCAAAATTCGCCACGTGGGTGCGCGTGCCGGGAAATTTTCCGTGTCCGCGCTGGTCGTAGACGAAACAGGCGATGCCCTGAGAGGCCAGCGCCTCAGCGACGTGCCGGTAGCGATCGGCATGCTCGGCAATCCCGTGCACGATGATGAGTCCGGCCTTGAGTTGTGACGGTACAACTTCGAACCCGGGGAAGGCTGTCCCGATCATGGGCTGACCTGCGGCAAATCGGTCGACTGAGCTCTCGTCAGAAGCCAGATTCCACTGAGCACCAAACCCGTGCCCACGGCAATCCAGACGGTGAATGGTTCTCCCAACAGCACGACCGCCAGCAGTATGGTCGACAGCGGCCCCACGGAGCCCGCCTGCGCCGTTAGCGAGGCGCCGATTCGCTCAATGGCCATCATCACCATGAGGACGGGCGCAAAAGTACACAGTGTCGCGTTCAACACCGACAGCCAAAGCACAGGGGCAGGCACGACGACGGCCGAGAGCGGCCGAAGGATCAGGAACTGCGCGATGCAGATCATGCAAGCGACCGTGGTCGCCAGGCCGGTCAGGCGCAGTGCGCCAAGGCGCTTTACCTCCTCGCCGCTGTACGACAAGTATATGGCGTAGCTGATGGCGCTCGAGAATATCAACGTTGCACCCAGCAGTACATCGGCGCCCTGCAGCGACGTTTCGCGGCCGAAGACGCACAGCACGCCCAAGTAGCTCACCGCCAGCGCAAGAATTTGCGAGCGCGTCACTTTTTTATGAAACAGAAAAGCGCCCAGCCCCAGTACCAGCGTCGGATTGAGATACAAAATGAGACGCTCCAAGCTTGCGCTGATATAACGCAGCCCGGCGAAGTCGAGAAAACTTGCCAGGTAGTAGCCGCAAAAGCCCAGGCCGAGAACGGTTCTGATATCCCGCCAGGTGAGCGCCGGTTTGCCTCGTCCGGACCACCACGCCAAGACCACGAACAGCGGCAGTGCGAACAGCATGCGGTACATGATCAGGGTGACGGCGTCGACCCCGTATCGATATGCCAGTTTCACGATGATGGCCTTGCCCGAAAATGCGACCGCACCGAGACTTGCCAGCAGCAAGCCGCGGCGTCTTGCTGCCAAAGGCAATCCATCGACGGGGATAGTGGCGTTCACGGTTCCGATTCTACGGAACCGCGTGCACCGGTTTTAAGGTTTTCGCATCAAGCTTCGCGCAACCGGAACAACTTGCTCTGCGTGCGATCGATGTCCGGCTCCCCTGGAGCTTTCGAGCGCTCATCGTCATGACGGGCGAATCTTTCGATTTCCGCCGCCGGGACCGCGGGGCTGCGAAAGAATCCCTGGTACTGATCGCAGCCCATGCGCCGCAGAATGCCGAGTTGCTCTTCCGATTCCACGCCTTCGGCAATTACCTTCAGGCGCAGGCCGTGCGCCAGCGAAATGATCGCGCGCACGATGGAGGCATCGCCCGAGTTGGAAGCCACGTCGCTGATAAAGCTGCGGTCGATCTTGAGCTTGTCGATGGGGAATCGCTGCAGGTAGCTCATGCTCGAATAGCCTGTGCCGAAATCGTCGATGGCAACCACCACACCCAGCTCGCTCAGCTGCTCGAGCAGCGCCACGGAGGTCTCGGCATTGCTCATCAACGTCGCCTCGGTCAGTTCAATTTCCAAATAGGTCGCATCGAGCGCGTGATCCTCGAGCGCCGCGTTGACTTTCTTGACGAAATTCGCCTGGCAGAATTGCAACGGTGAGACGTTGACCGCGACGCGCAGGAACGGCAGATTCCGCTTCTGCCATTCGCGCGCTTGACGGCACGCCTCGCGAATGACCCAATCGCCGATCTCGAGAATCAAGCCGCTTTCTTCCGCGATGGGAATGAACTCGCCGGGCAGAATGAAGCCGCGCTTCGGGTGATGCCACCGGATCAGCGCCTCGACGCTGCGCATCTCGCCGGTGGCGATGTCGATCTTCGGCTGATAGTGCAGGGCGAGTTGCCCTTGCGACAGCGCACCGCGCAGCTCCGCTTCGATCTCCAATCGCTCCCGCGAGAATCCCATGATGCCGGAATCGAAAAATCGAAAGGTCTTGCGGCCGCTTCGCTTGGCGAAATACATGGCTTCGTCGGCACGGGCGAGCAGCTCTTCCGCGGCCTTGCCGTCCGCGGGGTAGCGCGCAATGCCGATACTGGGGCTGACATGCAGTTCCAGACCGGTGATTTGGTAGGGTTGGGACAGCGCCGACATCCAGCGGATGATGAGCGCCTCGATTTCCTCGGCGGAACCGACATTACGCAGCAGCAATAAGAACTCGTCCCCGCCCGCGCGCGCCACGATGTCGCTCGAGCGCACGATGGATTGCAGCCGCTCGGACACATGCTTGAGCAGCGCATCTCCCGCCCCATGGCCCAGGGAATCGTTGATGATCTTGAAGCGATCCAAATCAAATACGCATACCGCAAACGGCTGCCGCTCGTGGACGGCGAGATTGAGGTGTTCGACGAACAGCACTCGATTGGCAATTCCGGTCAGCGCATCGTGGGTTGCCTGGCGTTTCAGCTCCAGATTCGCGTTGGCGAGGGATTTGTCGCGTTCCTTGAGCATGTGCACGGAGTCGCGCAACTGCCGCCGCCGATCCTGCAGGCGCAGCCGCAGTCCTCTGCCGAATACTCCCAAGAGTATGCAGCGGCCGAGCGTCGCGACGAAGCACAGCCACACCAAGCCGCGCTCAACGGGTGTCGCCTGCGGGATCGAGATTCTCGCGTTGATCGCTGTCATGACGATGGCCGCGGCACCGGCGACGCCGATCCAGGCAATGGCGGATTGCCGTTTGGATAATCCCAAGCTGGCGCAGCCGAATACGATGAAGAGCACGGTGAAGAAATAGAAGGCCATTGACGGCACCAGCGCCGCGAACAGCAACTGAATGGCACTGGAGGCGATGACCTGGGTGAGCGCAAATTCGCCCTCATCGCGCTGATGCTTGATGGTCCGGGCGCGCAGCAGCAGGATGATCGAGCTATCCAACAGGCCGATGGCCGTGTAGGCGAGCGGGACGGCTGGATTGATCGTACCGGTTATCGCAAAGCCGGTGAGCAGAACGCCGTCGATTACATAGCTCAGCGCGACCGCCAGAATCATTCTAGAGCCGAGGCTGCCTTCCGAACCTGGCTTGGCGGGTTTCATGGCACGCGATACTCGCTTGCCCAGCCGACATTTACCGCGACTTGGTTCAACAAATCAGAGGGCTAGGGGTCCTTTGGTGCTGAAAACGTTGAATTTTCGACGAATTCTTGGTCGGTCAAGCTGCGCAAAAAGGCCAGAAGATCGGCACGCTCCGCCGCCGAGAGGACAAACGCCCGAACTCGTGCATCCAGACGGGGACTCTTGTGGCCGCCCTGAACATAGTGATCCAAGACTGCGTCGAGGCTCGGCAGACTGCCGTCGTGCATGTACGGAGCCGTCAAGCCCACATTGCGCAGCGTCGGAACTCGAAACTTCCCCATGTCCGCAGCGCGATGGGTCGCCTCAATCAGCCCTCGATCGGCCGGCGGATAGCCGCCGTGACCATCGACATCGTACAGGCCGGTGTTGGCGAACAGCGCGGCATCCGATACATGCCCGTCGTAGAGCATGGGGCCCGAGAAATTCAGTCCCGAGTGGCATTGCGCGCAGCCGACTCTGGCTGAGTAAAAAAGATCCATGCCGCGCTTTGCCGACGGCGGCATCGCAGTGCGGTCGTCGTCGAACACAAAACGATCGAACGGCGATCGACCGGAAATCAAGGTGCGTTCGAACGCAGCGATCGCTTTGATGATGTGCTGCATCGATAGCGCGGGAGCCTCGCCGGGAAATGCGGCGGCGAATTGCGCGCGATAGGTTGGGTCGGAAGAGAGGGCGTTGACCGCCGATGCGCCGCCCGCTTTGAGGCCCATCTCCACCGGATGCTCTTTGAACAGCGGTTGGCGCATTTGTGACTCGAGCGAGCGCACTTTCGCACTGCCCCAGGTGAACGCCGCGTTGTAGGCAACATTGGTGAGGCTCATCGCGCCGCGGCGCACCGACTCGCCCGTGGCTCCCAGCGCGTGCGCTCGGCCATCGGTAAAAGCAAGCTCGGGTCGATGACAGCTCGAGCAGGCGTAATGGCCCGTCGTGGACAGGCGGGTCTCGAAGAAGAGCCTATGCCCCAAAACCACTTTCTCGGCGGACATCGGGTTGTCCGCAGGGACCGCCGGCCGCGGAAATCCGGGCGGCAAATGCCATTCATAGGGATGGGGCGGAAAATCATCGGCGGCGTGCGCGGCGCAAAGCGCCGCACACGCCGCAACAATAATTAAAAGCGGGCGAATTTACCGCGGTCCCTGACTCCAGGGCTGCGCTGCGCCGACCGCAAGAGAAGCCGTCTGCGCCGCGATGCCGGCGCGCTCGTCCATCCACTTGGCGAATGCCTCGACAGCTGCCGATGACAGCCCTTGAGCATCCTGGCGGCGCGCGTCCGCCCAGCGATGCATGGCCACCATCAATTCATCGGCGAGCGGTCTGGCATCGCGAAACAACGCCATGTATGCGCCTTTCGCCTCCTCGACCTGATTCAATCCAAGATACGCTTCGCCGCGGTATTCGATGGCTTCCGGGTAGCTCGGGTTGATTTCGAGCGCCTTGGCATAGGACGACAGCGCGTCGTCATAGTTGCCCAAGTGACGGTTGGCAAATCCCAGATAATTCCATGCCTGGTACATCTTGGGTTGGATGCCGACGGCGTCAATGAAAGAGGTCAGCGATTCACGATAGGCTTTTTGCGCCTTGTCGTGGGCTTTGGCAATTTTTTCCGGCGTCGATGCCTTGGCAGCGTCGGCGTCGTATTCCTGCGCCCGCTTGATGTTTTTCACACCGGCATTGTAGGCCGACTTGGCGGCGTCATCGGCGTTGCGCGGCGTGCTCGTCACCGTTCCTGCGGGGCTGCCGCCGCTCGGCATGGAACCTCCGCCGTGCGCCAGCGCGATTCCGACCGGGGCCACCGCCAAGGTGGTCGTGATCATCAACATACCGAAATTACTTCGCATGGGAGTCCCCCTTCGATGGCCCAATTACGTCCTGTCGGCTATGAGTACCCGCATGATCTCAAGTGGTTTAACTCGTCCATGGCCGCACGGTGGACCTATTGAGGCCCGATCAGTTCCGCAGCCGGGTGCGGCAGAGCCGCGACTTGTTGCGCAGTCACGTTCGACTTGTACTTGTTCTCGAAATGGCTGCGTACATAGTTGACCACGTCCGCAATCTGGGCGTCGGTCAAATGCGTCCGCGCCGGGGCCTGATTCGCGGGTAGCCCGAACGGCGGCATGCCGCTTCGACCGTTAAGAACCGTCAGCGCCACAAATTCCCAGGAGACGAACTTCTTATTCGCCACGAGTTTCGGATAAGCCCCGGCGCCGACCGCTCCTTGGGCGCCGGGCATGTGGCACCCCTGGCATATATGCTCGTATATCTGCTCGCCGCTCAATGAACCGATGGCGGCTCGCGATGTAAACAAAGGGCTATCCGCCAACGCGCTCGCCGCGACCGCCACGAGGAGCACCGTGATGAGGGTTCTCATGCCTTGGCCCCTTGCGCCACCGCGCGCAGGTGCAGTCGGCCAATGGCGTCAAGCGCCGAAGTGACGGCCCCTTCCTGCCAGCCGCCGAGATACGAGGCATGTTCGCCGGCCAGCGCGACGCGGCCGTCAATCTGGCACAAGTCATCGTAATGTTTGGCGCGCGTATCGGAGGTCCACATTCCAAAACAACCCAGGGTGAAGGGCGCGCGATGCCAGGCAACGGCAACGCCGTTATCGAACTCTTTGTGATATTGCGGATGAATTTGACTGCCGTACTCGACCACCTTCTGCACGCGCTCCTGCGGCGTCATGGCCGTGAACTGCATGGCGTTCAGGCCCCAGATGTAGGCGCCCAGCAGCACCCCTTTACCGCCGCTTTGAAATCCTGTGTTCGGATATCCGATATTCATGATCGGCAGATCGGTGTAGGTAATGCCGCCGAAGATCTGCTCGTCCTCTTCCCAGAAGCGGCGCTTGAACTGCAAGCCCGCCTTGATGGCCGCTGCATAGGGCACTGCTGAGATTGCCGATGCCATCTTTTGGCCAACGTTCATCGGTATCTGTGCCAACACCGGGAGCGGAATGGTGCACAAGCACCAGTCGGCGCGAGCCGATTGCTTCGAACCCGGACTTACGGTGTCGGTGAACGTGACCGTGACGCCGGCTGCGTCTTGGTGAATATCGGTCACTTTGCTGTTATAGCGAATGAGGGGTCCGAGTTCTCGGCCAAACGCCTCGCCGATCCGCCCCATGCCGCCTGCCGGCTGAAACAACGCCGTTTGCATGTCGAACGCATCGCCGTTGGGGATGCCCTGCCAAAGACCGGATTCGAGAACTTCGCGCAGCGCGACCGGCTTCGATGGAATGGGCCGCGCGCTCAAGCCCCCGCCGGGATTTTTCTCGTAGCCGCGCCGATCGCTCACGCCTTCACTCGCCACATAGGCGAAATTCTTGTCCAGCGCTCCCCATTCACGCAGCGACTCGAGGAGTATTTCTTGATCTTCCTTGGTGACCGAGGCGTCAAGGGAATTCTGCCGCGTGGCTTTGGCCAACAATTCTGCGACATGCCCCTGATAGTCGGCTTTGACCTCGCGGAAGCGCTGCGGCTTCCCGCCGAACGCCTGGCTGCTGTGCAAATACGCGTTGTAGTTGACCTGGAAAAATGGCTCCAGTGCGATGCCGAGGCGCTTGGCGTAATGCATCATCCCGTGATGATGATAGGGAATTCGCCAAGGGCCTGGATTGATGTACAAGTCCTTGTCGAATTCACACTGCTGGGTGAGCCCGCCCATTTCCGTGTAGCGGTCGCCGCCGCGAAGGCTCCAGTTGCGCCCACCGGGTCTCGCGTTGTATTCAAGAACCTGAACTTTGTAACCGGCGCCGCGCAGCTCATAGGCTGCCGTCATGCCGGCCATGCCCGCGCCCAGAATCAACACGGAGGCGCCTTTCGGCGCGCCTTGCAGATCGATCGGCCCTTGATAAGGCGACTCGGCCGCAAACCCAAGACTGCTCATCGCTTGATACATCGCGGCGCTGCCCGCGGTAGACCCGATCATTTGCAACAGCTGACGTCGGCTCAGCGGATTAGTCCCATCCCCATTTTGCATCGCGTCCCCGATTTTTTCGGCCAGTTTCCCTGCGATCTATATTATCGTGATAGCAGTCTCAAGTGTATTTGTTGAACTGCCGCCCGTTGCGCAAGTCTTATACAATGCGCGACGACGGGTGACCTTATGCAAATCCTAAACAAGCTGCGTTCATTTTCGGTTGTCTTCTGCGCATGTGCTGCGCTCCTCGCGGGTGCGCCCACGTTCGCTCAACATGCGGGCGGCTGGCATGGCGGGGGCGGGTGGCACGGCGGTTACGGTTGGCGCGGCGGTTTCTACGGTCCGTGGGGCTGGGGATTGGGCGGCTTAGGGTTGGGCCTTTACTTCGCGACGCTTCCTTACTACTACTCGACGTATTGGTGGGGCGGCGTTCCCTATTACTACGCCGACAATACTTACTACCTTTGGAACAGCGGTGTGGGTCAGTACCAGACCGTGGCGCCGCCGGCGGAAGTCCTTAGCCAGGCGGGAGGCCAGGCGGGCGGCCAGGCGGGCAGCCAGACCGGCGGGCAGGCAGCAGGCCCTTCGGAACTGATTGCGTATCCGAAAAACGGCCAGAGCGAGGAGCAGCTGGGCAAGGACAAGTTCGAATGCCATCGCTGGGCAGCGGCCCAGACCGGCTTTGACCCGACTCAGGTCGGGGGTGGGTCGGCGCCCGGCAAGCGATCCGACTACTTTCGAGCTCAGGCCGCGTGTCTGGAAGGCCGCGGCTACAGCGTCAAGTAAGGGGCGTTTTCCCCGGCAAGTTGCGTGGCGTTCGCCCGTCATGGCAAAATACCCGGCTTTTGATCCGGCCTTAAGGCCTCCCCGAACTTTTACCTGAAACTTACGGAATTTTGCTATGGCCCGCACTACCCCCCTTACCGATATTCGCAATATCGGCATCATTGCCCACGTCGACGCCGGCAAGACGACGACGACGGAGCGCATCCTGTATTACACGGGGCGTAAGCACACGATCATCGACATTCACGATACGAAGGATCTGAAGACTTCGACGACCACCGATTATCTGGAACAGGAACAGAAACGCGGCATCACCATTCAGAGCGCCGCGGTATCCGCCTTTTGGCGCGACAAGAAAATCAACCTGATCGACACCCCGGGACACGTGGATTTCACCATCGAGGTAAACCGCTCGCTGCGCGTGCTCGACGGCGCCGTGGTGGTGTTCGACGGCGTGGCGGGCGTCGAACCCCAGTCTGAAACGAATTGGCGGCTGGCCGATAACTATGGCGTCCCGCGAATTTGCTATGTGAATAAAATGGATCGCAGCGGTGCGAATTTCCTGCGTTGCGTCGATATGATCAAGAAGCGCCTCGGCGCGAGACCCTTGCCCGTCCAGGTTCCGATCGGATCGGAAGACAACTTCAAGGGCATGGTTGATCTGGTTGAAATGAAGGCGCTCGTCTGGGATTCCGATGATAAGGATGCCGAATGGAAGGTGCTGGACGTGACCGCCGATCTGGCCGAAAAATTGCACATCACCGTGCCGAGCGACGTCAAGCTATTGGGCAATGTCGCGCAGTTCCGCACCGAATTGGTCGATACCTGTCTTGAACAGGATGACGAAGCCATGGAAGCCTTTCTGACTCATGGCACGATGCCTTCCGCCGACATCCTGCGCGCTTGCTTGCGCAAGGGAACGTTGAATTCCGCCTTTACGCCGGTTCTGTGCGGCTCGTCCTATAAGAACAAAGGTGT